>Ga0233444_10000781_pt1 | contig 39171 bp, 54 predicted proteins | sample SI_124_October20_6_FD_182792 | JGI IMG/M metagenome (GOLD analysis project Ga0233444, IMG submission 182792) | Seawater microbial communities from Saanich Inlet, British Columbia, Canada - SI_124_October2016_10_MG | ecosystem: Environmental > Aquatic > Marine > Inlet | place: Canada: British... | reverse complement strand
TTCAGCAGCAAAACCTTGAGCTTCAAACTTATCTGCTAAATTTTGTGCTCTATTAAGCTTTGTAATCTCTCTGTTCTCTTGATATTGCCAAGCAAACTTTTCACCTTCAGCTATTTGTTGATTTATCACTTGCTGTGAGTTAGCTACGTTTACAGCGTTTTGTCTTTCTTGTTTTTGAATATCAGCTGATATACCTTGTTTAGACTTAAGAGCCATTTGAGCTAACGCTGTAGCGCCAGCAGCACCACCACCAGTTTGTAAGATAGTGTCTAAAGTGTTTGCTAAAGCTTGATCTGCTTCTTCAGCTTGAAACTTAGCAGCTTGTGTAGCAACACCTACTTTCTCAGCTTCATTGGTCAACCCAGCCATAGGGTTTATTACTTCTTGTCTAGAATCTTCAAGAGTTTTTATCATTGCTTCTTGTTCTCTTAATTTTGCTTCTGCGTCACGTTGGTCTTGACCGGCTTTTACAGCTGACGCTATACCCATACCTGCTCCTACCACAGTGCCAACCACTGCTGCTGTTACTAATGCCATATTTATTTTTTTAAAATTTTAACATACTCAAATGATGGCTCTTTATCTTCGTGCCATCCTAATTCTTTATAAGTTTCTCCAAGTTTTTTACTTCTGCAAATTGAAAAACAAAATACATAACCTAAAGACTTAATTACTTCTTCACCGCCAGTTATTAATAACTCCAATGCTTGTTTTCTATTATCTTCTCTATAGTCTGGGTCAGATATTATCCACTCCATTAAAGCTACTTTTGCATTTGTTAAATAAATAAAAGCAGCCATTATCAATTTACCATCAGCAGTTACTACAACTCCTGTTTCTGGTAAAAATCCTTCCCCTGGCGATTTCCAGTCTGGCCACGCCTCCCACCATTTTTCAATTGTCTCTAAATCTTCTTTTTTAAATCTTCTTAAATTTAACTCCATATAATATTATTGTGATGATACTACCCACTTACTCGATACACAGTACAACTCTTTTGTTCCACCAAGTTGAGTAGAATCATCTGTACTTAATTTAACCGTTGTGTAATAACCTTTTATACCACTTATAGAATCTCCAAAAATAACTTCACCACCAGACGTTTGAGAAGCATTAATTAAATTAGCTACATATTTATTTTCTTTTAAGTAAAATCCAGCATGTTTAGGTAATTGAGTAACTTGGTCTGTATACTCACCTTCTTGTAAACTTAAAATAGGATTTATTACGTCTTGAGATGGGTAGTAAGTACCTGAGAAAGTATTATACAACGCGGCTGTGCTATCTGATATAAAATAATCAACTTGCCAACCACTACTACCTTCATAAGCTATTGTTTGAAAGTTTTTAGAAATAGATGGTTTAGGATTAAATATAAATTCTATTGAAGATTTATACTGCGTGCCATAAAAATTACCATGATTTAGTTGTCCTCCATCATAATGTTTGTATAGTTCAAAACCATTAACACTATAAAATTCATTTTTTAAACTACCCATGACAGTTGGGTTATAGCTGTAGAAGCTAACCCATCCATTTATACTCTCATCAAAAGTAAGTGTATTAAAAGTATTAAACGTTCTAAAGCGATCTGTATAGTCAAAGTTATCACCAACTTCTCTGTTTTCTACGGTTGGTTTACATGGGTTAGTAACAGCGTCTTTAATTGCTAAAACGTAGTTTTTATTATGATTATCAAAACCACCTAAAAGCTCGTCATATACATAACTCACAAATGATACTGGGTAATTATTTACTATATCTTGGTATCCTTCAACATTAAAAGTATCTGGTCTCCAAGGAAGTGAAACTGTTATGAAATTACCTTGTACATTTGTAACAAACAATCCAGGAACTTGTATATTGTTTATTTGTAATGAAGAACCTATAACTATATTTTCAACACCACATTCTGCATCTACAACATAAAAACTATTAATGTATTGTTCAGCTACTAAACCTTCATCAAAAAACTTAAATGATATTGATCTTCTTAAAGGATTGTCTTCTATAGTAGAAAATCTATCTCTAAAATAATCAGTCATACCATATGAAGATATATCGGTTAATCCATCTCTTGATAATCTCATTACAGCATTTCTATATTTGTCTGTAAAGTATTGTCTAAAACCAAACTGTGCCCAAGATTCAGGGTTTCTGCTTATTCCGTATTCACCAACGTAAGGTACGATTTGACCTATAACCATCTTAGTAGACGATACTGGTGTTCCAACACCTTCAGCAGAATATATTGCGTCTTTATCTATTAACGCTTTGCTAACTTTGTTTTCTTGAAATATAGTTAAATTAGTATCGTAAGCATAAAGCTTTTGAATAGCTCCATTTTCTGGATCTACGCTTTTAGTTATTGGATTAGCAGTTGAAAAAACATTAGTATTATTAACACCTGTTAATGAGTTGAATATACCAGAATAAATCATTGATGATGTACGTACTGTTTGCAGGTTATCATCTTCAACAGCATATGCTTTAGCTCCAAAATCAACTGTTGTATTATTGTAACCACCAAAAATCCTAGCTTCTTCAATTGCCCACTGTCTTTCTTTGCCCTTTTCTTCTGTAGGATCTGTATTAACTAAACTACCTCCACAGGATGGTAAGTCTTGGTTACCTTCAGTAACAGTCCCGCCTTCTACAGGAGAAGGAAGACCAAATGTTAAATCTAACACTATAGTATTATCATCTGGTCTTTCTACTACTGTATGTTGACCATTGTATTGTGGATTAGTTGGTGTTGAAGATGTTTGTTGTACATTAACAACACTACCCACTGAAAACCATGCATTAATTCCACTTCCTGGTGTTGTGCTTGTTAAAATTAAATTTCCATCAAAACCATTTGGAGATGGTGGTAATCCTTGTGAAGCTCTATAAGTACCATTTTGACCATTGTCATAAAAAGTCCAACTTATAGGACCATAATCATTCCATATTCTTCCTCCCCAAGGAAAGCAAGGGTACGGCATTAACACGCCTGGATTTAAACCTGAAGGATCAGGTTTAGATAATTTACTACCCCAAGGTAACCCAGGCCAGGTTGGTATAGTATATCTACCAACTCTAGTGCCTGTAGCAGTGTCTTCACCACCACCAACTAGTGCTGTTGTAGTAACGGTAGAAGCTTTACTATTTAAAGGAACTGGGTCTATGTTTACACTACCTACTACTTTTTTTAACCAAAAAGCGTTGAAATATTTAATTGGTACTTGATAAGCCATAATATATAATCACTTTATTTTTTAATTTTTTACGTTACCTTGTTATATTCTTAGTGGTGAATTAGTTCTAGTACTCCACCATGGTAAGTAGATAGGAACATCCCACTCAACAAAAGCTCCATCACCACCAACATCGGTAGCTCTTAACGTAACTACATATCTACCACCTGGCAATCCTTGCCCAAAATCATTAGGTCCACTCCAAGAAGTTGCAGAGCCATTGACTGGTCCAGCGTGAATTTTTGCTTTTGAAGATGTAAGCCCAGGTTGAATAGGTTCTGGCGCTACAAAAAAAGTTTGTCCGTTGCTAGAACTACCGTAACCACCTTGTATTCCACCTAAGTAAAACAAATGACCTAAAGCATTTAATTGCGAGGTAGGTGGGTTTTCTGGGTTTTGACGCCAACTACCACAGTTTTTAACTGCATTGGCTCTATAAGGAAATTGATATGCTGTGTCAGACTTCCCACCTTGCCATTCTGATTTAAATGTAGCGTGTTGTTTATTAAATTGATAAAAAGTATTTGCGCCATCTTGTAGTTTCATAAAATCAGGTGCATCTCCAAGATTACCATTTCTAAATGATGAATAATTTGGAACAGCAGGGTTTTGGTATTGTAAAAGAGCATTTAAATCTGGCCAGTAATGGTGAGGATATTGACCACCACCCACTTCATCAGAATATACGTTTGATTTTGCGCCAACTATATATTCACCTATTCTGTTTTCTGGATCTAATTGACTTTCTCCTTGAAAACCATCTCTAGCTGAATTAGAACTACTGTCCCAGTAAATTGGTCCTTTTGGTAAGTATTTTAATATAGAGTTTCTTTTGTTATTGGCATATCCATCTATTGTACCTTCTGGAATTAAACCAAAAATAACTTCACCAGCGGGTTGAACATCAAAATATTTAGATCCACTTGTACTAACTAATCCAGTAATAAATGCTGTCCTAGAAGGCATTAACCAATCAAATGGAAGATCAAAAAGCAAAGGTCCAGTTCCTGGACGAATAAAACTAGTGGCTGGATTATTATTCGGCTTGTCACCATGTGGAATCATCATACTTACTTGATACATCCTTGGAATAGACCATTCTATTTCTAACGAAGTACCTATACCTGAAGGTGAACCGTTTATATTAGGCCAACCTTCAAAAATATCGCTACCATATTCTCCATTTCTAGCGGCAAAAGTTCCATCCCACTCTTCTTTGTTACCATCATTTGTTGTAACTTCTTTTTCAAAGGCAGTTTCATCCAATATAGGACTATCCCATTTTATATCTGGTTGTGATCCCCAGCTTGTTGCACCTCTAAAGTACTTGCCCATTTCATTTCTATCACCACTATTACCGTTCACTGGGTAAGTATTGTTGCCAACTTGGTATAAAGAAGGATCTGGTGCGTATATTTTTTGAGAATAAGTACAGCTATTTAAATCATTATCACCTGGAGAATACCAAAGTGTTCTAAATTTATTATCACCATCTCTAAAAAATTGTTGACCAGGTATACTTGGTCCGCCAAACCATCCAAAATCATATTGACCAGAAATCATAATATCTCCACCATCCATATTTGTATCTACGCAACAAGGATGATCTTCATTTCTCCAAAATGGCGCTGCGTTATAATATTTATCATCTGTAGGTGATATAAAACCAAAATTAACCGGTGTATTAGGGAATGAGTCTTCTGATTCAACGTATTGTCTCCACTTAACATTTCGTGATATGTCTGTACCAGGAATATTGCCTTCAAACGTAAGCCCATATTTTTGAGAACCTTGCTCAGCCTTTAAAGACATTGTTTGAGCATTTTCTCTTAAGTTTTTAGTTGTTAAATCTCCTGGTCTACAAATAGCTTCTTTTACATCTGCCCAATTTATTTCAGTTCCACTTACAGTTTGTAATCTTTCTACAGGCGGTTTATTGCTTAAAAAACCTGTTACTTCTTGAATAGCCGTAGAACCTGTTGACAGTTGAGTTATTATAAATTTAAAATTATATTGGTTTTTTAATTGATCTTTCCAATGTAAAAATCCTGGATTAGTAGAACTAGCTGCTGATATTTTTAATTCAACTTCACCAAAACCTAGTTGTATTAAATCAAATTGATCTATGCAAGAAACATTATCACCTCTAGTTACACTAACTAATTCTATCTCGCTATCACCAACTAAGGCTAAACCTGTTGACCCAATAGCAGAAAATTGACCAGATATAGAAGACTCGTAAGGATCACCCTCACTCCAGCTTATTTGTACTGGAGATAAACCTGCAGGAGCAGTGTTATCTTGGTTTTCTATTTTATCATTTAAATCAGCTATTAAACCACTAGTTGATGTTTCCCAAAATATATCTAATAAACTCTCCACTGGTTGAGTTTCACTAATGCTTAGCGTTGGTCCTGACGCGTACGTTGTATTGTTAACTTGTATTAGTATATCATTAGGATCTTCTCCCACTTTACTTTCAGTAGTTATACAAGCGTTGATTGTACTATTAGCTACAATACCAAATCTTTCTTCAGTACTTATTCTAGCAATAAAAGGATCAGTGTTTGCTTTGTATATTAAATTAGGTAATATAGGATAAGCAGGGTTAGTGATTAAATTTCCTAAATCTAATTTTGACATGTTAGATATAGTAACCACCTTATCTCCACTAGCACTTGGGCTATAAGGTTGGCTAGAGTATTGTATATTATCTAGATTATCGCTAAATAATATACTTTCTACTCTATGGAATAGTCTTTCTGAGCTTCTAAAGCTATTTTGTTCAGGCCCAACTTCATTTAAATCTCTAGGGATTTTATTAATGTTATCTCCAAACAAAGTTAAATGTGAAGTTGTGTTTTGTTGACCAATAGGATAAACCATACTAGGTGTTTCTCCAAAAGTAATATTTACATTTCCAGTTGGGTTTTGATTACAAGGGTATCCAGCTAAAGCATTAGGCATGTAAACATTATAATATTCTTGTTCTGTTTGTTTTACAACTATATTATAACTATACCAACCCAAAGGTCTGTCAGCTGGGCAAACAGCATTACCTCTAAATGTTTGATTAGTCCAACCATTACATGGAAAACCTCCACCTGCTGGGAAAAAATCAGATACTAATTCCATACCGTCTTTCCACTTGTTGTTAGAGCTTCTAATTTTAACTTCAGATATTAAACCATTAGCATCTGAAAAAGCTTGAATACTAGCTGTAGCACCCGCTAATACATTAACAACATCAAAAACACAATCATCATTTGCTGGAAATACAGTAGAAGTACCTTGATTTACTAATATTCTTTGCAATGTACCGTCATTAACTGAGTAAACACCAGGATATCCATCTTGAGTTGATTCTACTGGTATTATACTAGTCCATACGATACTTAAAAGATCACCAGGCCAAGTATCAGCACCTTGATCCACAAACTGTTGGTCATCGTATATTACTAAATTGTTGGAATTAGCGTAGTTGTGAAATATAGTTGAATTCTTTTTTGATGAGTCAACGTCTATTAATTCAGAAAGTATAACATTAGATTTTCTACCATACCTGTCAGAAAGCACAACTCCAACTTGATAAGTTCTATTTTGCTTTAAAGTGTGGTTTTGATATTCTTTTCTAATATATTGCTCCTCTTCAAATTTAGTAGTAGTATCAAAAAAAGTAGGTATAAAAGGCTTTTGACCCACGGATAAGTGGTAGCTAAGTCTTTCTGGAGAAGCGTGTTTCTCTACAAAGTTTCCGTATACAACTCTATTACCAGTTACTTCTTGAGCTAAAGCTCTTAACGGAACCACATCACTTACTCTTGTAACTTGATCAGTTGGTAAAGTTCTCCATGGTTTTTTACTTTGATAATTATAAAATAAGTATTCACTATCAGTATTATTTAACTTATCTAAACCAAGAGTTTCTACAACATAAATATTATTTGTAGAAGATTCTTTTAACAGTATGTCAACTTCAGTAACTTTTAATAAATTGTTTATTTGTGACCAATTTATATTAGACAAACTATTACCTACACTAGGAGCTATCAAACAAACATCAATATTAGTAACTTTGTTTTGCATAAAAGGAACTACAGTGGAGTCAAAAGTTTCTGCTTCTTGTCCAAACATATCTGGGTTAGCCAATATTGTACTGTTACCATTTGGTATTTCAATATTTTGCCTAGCTTTGTCACCTATAAAATAACCGTCTTGTTGCGGTATAAATGCTATTTGAGTAAATGGAGCTATTAATGAATATTCATTGTTGTCAAATTTAAATCTATAACTAAACCTTACAAACTTATCTTTTAAATACTCTGGATCGCCTGGCCAGTTTAACAGGTAGCTAGGATTTTTAAATTGAAAATATAAAATTTGATCATCAGCCGCAGCGAATGATGGTGAAACAGTTATTGTTGTTTCATTACCAATTACACTTACACTCGCAACGGTAGTACCAGAAGGTACACCATCTCCAGTAATTAGACAACCATTTGGACTACCTATATAACCATCAGTGTTTGGCATTATGTTTGTGTATCTACCATAAAGAACATACTCATCAGGTGCTTCATCTCGCTTAACTTTAGCAGCAGTGTGTATAGGTAAGTATTCACTAGTTGTATCAGTCATTGTTGATTCCCAACCTATCCAATCAGCAGAACCACCACCAGCGGGACGTCCTACATACTGCATTAACAAAGGCGAAGTGTAAGGATAATACTTAGCCACTGATATTTGATCTTCTCTTCTGTAGTAATTAGCTACTGCTAAATTTATATCTATTTTTCTAGGTTGGTTTCTATTATCTGTCCAGAAGAGTAAGTTTTCTAATAAGTTTATTCCTATTACAGGATGGGTTTGAGAGAAATTTAAAAAATCTCCCTGAACGAGTATTGTAGAAGTACTTGTTTGTACATTGTAAGAAAGTATATAGCAATTAACTCCGTCAGCAGCTACACATTCATTGTCTAGTTGGTTTGGTGAGGAGTCTGTATAGTTTGTTATAAATAAAAATATATTATTGCTAGTATCATCAAAGTAACTTCCAATTGTTTTTAAGTTATTACCACTTAAACCGAAGTCTGTTAATTTAATGTTGCCTAGTACTGTTTCTAGTGCTCCAACATCATCTCCTTCTGATCTGCTTATTTGAACATTTTCACCATCCCTGTACTGACCATTGGGTAATATTCTACCATCCATATCCTTATTCATTTTGGACTGGATAAATGTATTTTTAGCTTCTGGCATTTAATTAGTATTTAATCCACTTGGCTTTGCCTCTCATAACTTGGACAAACTCTTGTGGCTTTATATTTGATAATCTTATTTTTGCATTACGCAATTGCGCTCTTCTGTCTTTTTTAAATCTAGCAACTAAATATTCAGGCACGTTTTTTCTGCTTGCTAAAATACTATAAGCTATGTGCATATATAAAGCTTCTTCTGCTAGTTTTGGTATTTTAGTATCTTGATCGTAAGCTAGTCCATCAGATATGTAATCTAACATTATTAATTTACCCCTTAAGTTGCTACTAAAAGATATTTTACCTTCTCTAGTATTCATAGTAAACCAACCGTTATAATTAGCTAACTCAGGCTCTATACCAAATCTTTGACCTAACAGGGCTATTTCTCTAGTTGCATATATACTATTTCCAATACCATCTTTAAATATAGCTCCTTCAGTAGGTTGGTCATTTGGGTTGTTACCTTGCCATTGAGTTTCGGTTATAGATGTTCCTTCTAGGTTTTCACCAAAATCATCTTGCATTGGTATTCCATAACCTGAACTAGGAAAGTTAAAGCCAAAAGGATTGTTTGTTACGTTTGTGTCTTGCAACGGTGTTTCAGTTGGGTTACCCGTTAAGTTAGTAGGATATATAGGGTGTTTTATTCCAGATCCATCTATCCAAGCCATACCAACATAGTTAACATAATCTTGAGGGATTATAATTGATAAGCTAGGAGGAATAGTTAATTCCATTGATTTAACACTTCTTAATGTGTCATAAGAAAACTCTTGTAAACCTCTTTTAGCATAGAAGAGCACGTCAGATCTTTTAACTTTACTAATTAATTTATCATTACCAACATAACCTATCATAAAGTTATTCACTAATTCAAATATAGACAAATACTGGTAATCTCCATAATTAGGTGCTCCATCAACTAGTTGTGATTTTAATTTAACCCTAACATAATAACCCTCAGTAATAGCATCATCGTTATCAAATTTTAATACACTGAAAGATTGTGTATTTGAAAACTGAGATATAGTAAATCCTCCACCAGTGCCGTTAGGACCTGCGGGTGAATTAACTCCACCAACTCCATTCCACAATTCATAAGGAGATAAGCCGTCAGGACTTACTTCTACGTAAAAGTTGTTTAAATGATATTCATAATTAGTAGGATCCCAAGAATCTGAAGAACCCATTTTTAATACTTCATCAAAAGTATATACCATGGAATCTAAAATAGCTTCAGTGTAACTAACTATATTGTTTTGGCTACCAACATAGTATTGTTGATTAGTTTCTGTTATTGATCCGCCGTTAGGGGTGTTGTTTAAAAATGACATATGTTATTAACTTTTTTGATTAACTTCAGTAGCTTGAGCTTGAGCAGCGGCGGCTTGTACTATTTGTGGATCTCTTATAACCACTCCAGAGTACATCAATATTCTTATTATAACTTCTGTTTGCTCTGTGTCATCTATTTCAAAATTTTGTGAACCACCTGTAGGAGTTACAGCACCTGAGGCTCCGGGTGACAAATCCCATATATACTGATTAAGACTTCCAATGCTATAAGCCCATATAACGTCTAGTGGTTTTCTAATATAAGATACATTTATATCTTTTGTAATTTCTGTAGGATAAACTTGTATTTTAATACATTCTGTACATAGTACATCACTTTCACCATCTGGGTTTGCAGGACTAGCTAAACCTTCTTGTATGTACATAGGGTAATTGGTACTTGGTCTAGTTAACTTAGACATGTTTAGATGTAAATACTCTCCCCTATTAGTCATCTGTAAATGCTGTTCATTCTTATACATTATAGTGCCTATACGATGAACGTTAGCTGGTAGATAAAAATAAGGATTTTCTATTGGTCCGTTTACATCTGCACCGTAGTAAAATGCTTGTCCAAATGTTTTAAATATAGATATTTTTTCTTCTATATTATCTACTCTGTCTGCATATTCATCTTGAAGACCAGGACCTCTTAATTGCTGGTTTAAATCTTCAAAGTATTGTTCGAATATTTCTAATTGTACTTGTGTGGCTATTTTGTTAAACTCGTTAGGAGTAATGTAGCCTCTTTGTTCTTTATTAAGTAATAATAAGACTGTTTGATATACTGTGTTTACGTTTATAGCCATTTTAATATTTTTGTAATAAAAAAGGCGGCCGCATAGCCGCCTTAATTATAATCACTTGTTATTTGAGTTTTTTCTGTATAGATTTATAAATTTCAATACCCTCATCTGTTTTTAAATAAACAGCAAACGCTGAGTATGGATGCTCATCAAAAGGTACTTGCATTAATTTCTTACCATTGCTAACCCAACTAAATGTTCTTTGATCTTGAGATAATTTAATTATGTTAGCCTCTGCAGCTTTTATAGCAAAATTTCTAAGTTCTACATTTTCATCGTTTACTAACTCTAAGAATAAATTAGGGTTTCTTTTAGCAAATATAAGTAAATCTCTTTTTACTTCACTAGAACTCATGTCTGACACTCTAGAACCTATCTCAACTCTTAGTATAGCTTCACAATGATCAATATCTAGATCTCTAGCAGCTGACAACGCAGCAAACTCAATTTCTATATCTTCAATTTCGTTAGTTGCTTCAACCACAGTATCTAACTCCTTATATTTTTTATTTCTATAAGGATGATACATAGATAAAAGTTTTTGTAGAGATTGTTTTTCTTTTGGAACTGACAACGTTCCATTTCTAAACACTACATGATCTAATGTAACCATTCCATTTTGTTCGTCTACAAATGGACTGTTTTGATTAGTAGCATATCTTAACTCTCTTTGTTTTCCTGTTTCTTTATCAAAATAAATAAGTGGAAACCTTTTCGAGTGTTTAGATGCTAATGTATAAGTTAATGGAGACAAATCATTACTTAAGTAATAATTTCTATCTTTAATCTCCCATGTTTCTTCGTTTTTCATAATATATAATATAATTGTTTTAAAAAATTCCCGCTTGTGCGGGATTATTGTATTTTTACTTTCTATTTCTAGGCTCAGTCGCCCATACCATCACCACTACCATCACCATTACCATTACCACTACCATTACCATTACCACCTGGCCCTGGCCCTGGGCTTTGAATATCCAAACTTTCCTCATCAACACTATCGCAAGTTACACCTATTGGTAATTCCAAAGTGGGGTGTGAATTTGGTGATTGAGCAGCTTTTATAAAAACTTCATTAATAGCCTTAGTTATTAATACTCTATTATCGTCATTACCACCAGTAATATTTATTTTCCAACAACCAGCATTATTTCCCCATGCTTTTGCGATTTGCCAGAAATTGTTAATACCAATAGGTGGTGGTACAACAGTTAATACTAATCCATTTAAAGAATCAAAAACTGGTAAATATTGCATCTTATCGCCCTCATAAGTCATCATACTTTCTGTTATTGTAGTTTGAAGAGTAAACGCATATTCGTTACCCAATTCAGACCCCGCTGGTACTGTAAAAAATAATGTATCTCCAATTTCATAACCTGTTGCCTGAGATTGGTACGATCGGTTAATCTGATATTGAGGAAATTCCATGAGTGTAAATTCAAGTGCTAGTCCAGATCCACCTCCATCTGTTTCTACTGGAACGTTGTATAGCGAGAAGTATTCCTGTCCATTAACGGACCCGTCTACTACTACCCAATTATCTACATTCCATAAAGGGCTTTGGTTACCTGTGTCTAACTTACTGTTAGTTGTTGGTATTTTTATTATGTTTCCCATTTTTAATTTGTTCTTAATTGAGTAATTGGAATGTCAGACTTTAAAACCGCTCCACTAGGCATTTTAAAATCTACCAAAGAGCCAGGCTCTTGTTGTGCGTTTATTAAAGCTGTTTCTAAAGTTAATTTATCGTGCTCAGTTATGTCTTTGTCAAAATCAAGTTCTAATCTCCATAGTTGATAAGTATTTGAATAAAAAATTTTTATTCTACTAGAACTAGTACCTTGATCACACCTATAAGCTAGTTTAGCATTTATTGGAAGTCTTCCTCCAGCTTCCCATTCAATGTTTAAAATCGGGTTTTCCATTTTCTAATTTTTTTAAATGTTAATAAAGTGGAGAGCGTTAACCCTCCACATTTATTTTGTAAAATGTATATTATGCTGTAAATAACACGAAGTTATTAGCAGCTTGAACACATAAACATCTCTCAGATAAGTAATGAACTTCCATAGCATCTAAAGATGATGTGTAAGCACCACCAACAGAACCAGTAATCCATGACTTCATTCTACGATCATCAGTTTCAGAAGCTCTATATCTTACATGTAAGAAAGGTCGTCTGATATTTGATCCTAACATTTGATCATATACTGTAGATGTTCCAGCTGGTATTAACACACCTTTAATGTTGTCAACCATACCTCTAGTAGAAGCATCATTTAAGTATTTCCAGTCAGTTTTGTAAAAGTCATAAGAACCTCTTCTAAAACCTGAAAAACCAAAGTTAAGTGCCATTTCAGCTTCGTTATCGAATAAACCGAAAGAAGCAGCAGCAGTAGAAGCAAAACTTCCACCCGCCATAGAAGCAATCATGTCGTCAAAATCAAGAGCAGTAGCTCTATCTAAAAATAACATGTTTTCCTCAATAGCTCCTTGTAGATCTAATTGCTGTAAGATCTCATCAAAATCACCTAAAGCACCTGTTCCAGGGTTAGCAGCTCCAGCAAATCCTTGATACACATTACCTCTTTCTTCTATAGCAGAGAATAAACCTTGTGTACCTTTACCAGCATCAGTTGATGCAGCCAAGCCAGCAACAGCAGATCCAGCAGCAGCAAGTTCACCTTCAACCATTGACATTTCAAGATAATCTTCATATCTTAATCTAGTCTCTGATTCAGCTTTCATATACCACAAAAATCCAGATGTTCCGTCTTCAGTTGCAACTTCAACCCAACCAATTTGAGCAGTGTCAGAACCATTAACTAAATACTTATCTTTTATAATGATAGGTCTGTTACTGAACTGAGTTAATACTGGAGTTACAGATCCTTCCATACCGAGTGTTCCTTTTGCGAAATCAGAACCATAAACAAATAGTTTAAGTGGATTTTCACTTCCTGTTCCTACAGCATTAAAGTTTGCAGCAGTATAACAAGCTCCATCAAAAGTATATGTTGTTGCATTACCTGGGTTTGGAGCACTGGTAACTAAACCTTTTAAAGTTGCGCCATCACCTGGGTTGTGAACTACGAAAGTTTGATTCTTTCTAATAACTAATTCGTTATCAGTTGGTAGTGTTACAGTGAATGTATTACCAGAACGTGTTACATTATCATAACCTAAGTGTAGTCTATTTTGTTCAGACCAAATTACTTGATCCGATGTCATTGGCATTTCAGCGCCAACCATTCTTAAAAAACCTGATAACGTTCTGTTACCAAATCTTTCTACCTCTTGCTCGTAGAGCTCAGGTAGATATTGTTGTGCAAAATCAGCAAAGTTTTCTCCACCTTTGTCATCCCACTGTAAATAATTACTTGAAAGTACTGATTGATCTTGCGTAGGTGTAAGTCCAGCATTTTGCACTGTAAAATTTCCTAAAGCCATAATTTATTATTTTAAGTTTTGTTTATCGTTTTTGTATTTTTAGTTTATTACTATTTATACCATTGACTGCTTTTAATTTAAATCCTTTTATATGAATATCTTCAGGTGCACTTTGTCGTGCATCTTTATTTATATTTTTAGATTTAGCAACTACATCTTTAACAGCGTCGGCTTTACCTTGCTCATAAAAATGTTGTGCTATATTATCAGCATTTCTAGCGGCATATATAGCTTTATGATAGCCTTTAACATCAGTAACCTCTCCTTTATCATTTAAGAACTTCTTAACTACATTTGAAATGTCAGATTGAGCATTGGCAACATCTTCTGGATTATTAATACCATACCTAAACTTTTTTTCTCCTAAACTAAATTCAAAACCTTTGAAATCAGAGAAATATGTTTTGGTATCGTTTTTAAACATCTCATGTCGCTTTTGCGCTACCTCTTTGTCTTTGGAAAATTTGTTGAAAAACTCTCTCGCTTTTGTAAGTTCGTTGTTTACTGTAGGCCTCAACTTGATTTCTTCGTAATACTTATCTTTTAAACTATCTAAAAACGTTTTCGCTTTTGCAACCTCTTCCTTTTTTGCGAGTTTTTTTCGACGTATCTCTCGCTCTTCGTCGTAATCTTCTTCCACCTTAAAATTCTCTTCCATTATAAAGTCAATTTCATCAGGTTCTAAGTGTGGTTTAGTATTTTTATAATATTCTTTTAACAGTGTATCATCATCAACATTACTGTAATCAGCATTTAATCTAATATAATCCTGCATGTTACCACCTGTTTCTTCCATAAACTGTACCAGCTTATTTACACCTTCTGGTAATTTTTGTTTTTCTTCAACAACCACCTCAGGTTCTTTAATATCTTCTTCGCTTGATATTTCTTCTATTACAGGTTTTGAATTTTCCTCAACTAGTTCTTCGGCATTCCGTACTTCTTCAACCACTTCTTTGCCACTTGTCTCGTCTTTCTTTTCTTCGACAACAACATCGCTATTGCTTGCTTCTTGTGCTTGAACGGCATTTTCTTCAGTTTTTGTTTCTTTATTACTTAGATCTATTCTAGCTGTAGCTTTTGAGTTGTTAGCTAGTTTTTTAGGTCTACCTTTTTTCTTTTTCATTTTAAACTCACCTTCTTGAGGTGTGTTTTCTATTTTGTTATTTTCCATGATATGATATTATATAATTATTGTATTGTTACCGTTTACTACATTTGTGGAATTTGACCTCCTAGTTCTTCCGTTAACGGTGGTCCTTGGTTTTGAGTAGCAAAGTCAGTTGGTAATAAACCGTCTTGTCTTTGCTGTATCATAGCGCTTTGTTGAGTAGCTTCCATTTTTGATCTTTGATCTTTACGATCTTCAATCATTTGCTCTCTATTAACGTCTTTTTGTAAATTTATTTGAGCTAGTTGTTTATCAAACTCGAATTTTTGCTGAGCTAAAGTTAGTTGATTTTGTAGTTCAGCACCCATTTGTTGTATCTTAAAATCAGACTTACCTTTCTCTAATTGTAACTCTGTTTGAGCTATAGCTTCTCTCTTTTGTACTTCATACATAGCAGCTTTTTCAGCTGACTCAGCGTTTGCTTGAGCTTGCGACTGAATCATTCTTTGTTGAGCTTCTTGATCTTGTTTAGCTTTTTGTCTTCTTTTAAGCTTTAATAATTGATTAGCTAATCTAAGATTATGTATGTTTCGTATGTCAATAGCATCTTCAAGATTTATTTGATTACCTTTTAAAGCTATTTCAATATTTTGTTCTAATATTTGTTTATCTTCTTCATCTGGCTCTAAGTCTAGAAAAATACCAAAATCATAAAGATGTAAATCTTTTATTTCTTCTAAAGTAGCAACGTTGTATAAACTTATACTATTTACTAGTGACTCGTTAGTTAGTTCAAACTCTAAAGAATCAGCAACTCTTAAAGCTACATTTTCACAAGTTTTTAATGTGACATACAAACCTGCATCTAATATATGTCTAGTTGCAACGTTTGATTGAGCAACAGCTAGTTTTTGTAATCCTAATAAAGCATCTTTATCTGGGTTACTACCATCTCTAGCTTCGTTAAGCCCGGTTACATCTCTTATCATTTGTAAATAATACTGATAAGTTTGTATCAAACTTTGTATTTTAGCTTGGTGAGCTGAAGTTTGTAATTCCTGTATTGGCACTCTGCCAGGGTTCATATCACCATCCTGTGTCATTGATCTACCAACAATGCTACCAGTTTGGAAATACATGTTTAAAGCTTCACGAGGGTTGTAACTAGTTCCATTACCTAAATCAACCTCTGCTAAACCGTCTACGTCTAAATAAACACCATCAGGAACCATCCTAGCTAATACCTGCTGTAACTTTAACGATGTTAACTGTATCATGTCACCGAAGGTTATCATACGCTCAACTAAAGATGTTATTCTACCTTTATACATTGAAGGTGCACATAGAGTATAATTCATATTAACCTTGCAAAGATTAGAATTAGGTCTAGTCATATTTTCAGCAACTTTCCAATCTAACATTATTGGATGTCCTAGTATTTTTGCGCCATGGTAAAGAACCTCTATGGACCTACTTACTCTTTCAAAACCATCATTTGGTGGTGGAGCAAAAGTATCTGGTTTTTCCAAAGCCTTCTCTAATCCATTAGCTGTTTTCTTTATTTTAAATACTTGGTCACTATATGTTTTGTATTCAAAATATAAAACCTGTATTGTATCACTATCTCTATTACCCCTGTAACTTCTTCTGTAGTTAGTATTACCAGGCATTTTCTGAATTGTTTCTAATTCTTCATTTGTTATGTTTGGAAACTGCTTTTTAAGTTCTGATAATGAAATGTTTTTCACCTCACCTACATAATATATATCTTCAAAGTTAGGGTCATCAGTATATGAATAAACAACGTTAACTGGATCTACATAGTCAACAACAACACCTTCTGATTTGTTCCAAGAGGTTTTAACAACACCGATACCAAGTTCAACTAGATCCCTGTAAAGCCTTCGTTTAGTTAATTCATATTTATTTCTATCTAGTGTGTTATTAATAACTTCTTCTTCAGCTATTTCTACAGATTGTTTATAATCTAGTTGTAAGTGTATTTCAAGTTCTTCTTCATTTTCAGGAGGGTTACTCATGTTTTTAACTTCGGATATATCAACTCCCATTTGAGCTTTAACCTCCTCTATAAAATCTCTAGTAACTATATTTTTATGAAGTTTTTCAGCATAAGCTGTTCTCTTTCTTTGAGAAGCTGGATCTTGAGCATAAGCTTTTATGTCATATATTTTTTCTGACATACCGTTAACTACTATATCTACAAACTTAGGTATAATTGCTACAGGTGTCCAATCTAAGTTTAAGTAAGACAAATCACCATCAATAGCCATTTCATCTTTGTATTTTTGTATAGACTGCTCTGCTCTAGCATATAGCCTTCTTCTATGAAATACATTGTAATTATTTGTATATCTAGCTCCGCCAACTCCAGCAGCCCACCACTCTCCCTCAATGGCTCTGCCTACTTGCAAACCATAGTCAAGTGTCATTTTCTCTTCTTGGGGAACTACCTGATCAGGAAAGGAACTTTGTGTATTAGTGTAAATCATTTATTATGTTATTTTTGAAGTTACTCCGTCGTTGTCATATCTTTTAAAACCTAAATCAATGCTCTTAACTTGTCTTTTTAAGTTTGGTTTGTATTTATTTTTATTACAAGCCATTATTGCTAAGCCAGAACTAATAGAAGCATCGTGTTTGGTTCTTTTATTTATATCAAATTGTGACCAATCTTCTAAAGTACGCTGGTGATACATGTCTCCGTATCCAGACTCTCTCAAGCCTACAAAGTCTTCTATATAAGCTTCAATAGCTGCAGCATGAACTTGTTTAATATCTTCACTAGAGTTTGGTATACCACCTATTTCTTTTTCTGCTATAGAAAGTTTATTCCAAACTTTGTCTGGTCTGTTAATACTAAACTGCCTGTAACCTCTTCTTTTTAAATAGTACAATAGTCTTGGTTTGTTATTTTCAGCTAATATAGGCATTCCATAAAAAACCAAAGCCATTAAAACGTCTTCAAAAAATATTTCAGCTGTTTGAGGTCTAGCTATATATTCTAAAAAAAAGTGATTAGGAGGCGCATCTTCTAAAGAAAACTTTGTTAATCCATGTAACGCTCCTTTAGAACCACGACCGTCAACAGTACCGCTAATATCATAAGAATCACAACCGAATGCTCCAATATGTTCGTTACCTGGTTGTTTAACTCCATTTTTATTAATTACATTATTTTGTAAATCCAATGGCGGAACCCAGCTTACATTAAACCTACCATTTTTAGAAGGTAAAAAAACAACGCTAGTGTCTTTAATACCTTTTGACCATTGAAAATTACCAATAGTAGTTTGCACTGTATTATTTAATTCTTCATTAAAATCTATTTGCTCGTATATTTTAGTTAAATTAAATAATGAAGATTTAATTTCATCTCTGAAAGCGTGTTTTTCAGTTCTTGGAAATTGCCTGTAATATTCATTTAAACTATCAGGATCATCCTTTAATCCATCAACTTCGTTTTCCCAGTGTTCGATAACTCCAGTTGTAACTTCAATACCGTCAACTCCGAAAGTTTTATTTTTCGGCGTAACGAATACAGGTGATCCAAAAGTATCCATGAATCCTTCGTAGTTCCATTCCATAGGGATGAATAAAGAATACAATCCAGAAGCTGTTTGTCCGTTTTTATTTCTTCTTGTAACGCTTGAACTGTCATATAATTTTTTGAAGTTGTTTCCACCTTTTTCTAAAGCATTTGAAGTTGAACCCATCATACATTTACCTACGATTCTACGACCTAGTCTTAATGTAGTTTTTGTAACTCTCCAGTTGTTTAATATATTGTCAGGTCTTTCCCATTTACCACTTTCATCATGAGCTAATAATTTTAGCTTTTCACCATCGTAAGAGTTGTCACCAGTATTTTTCCAGTCAATAGTTGTATCTAAGCCTCTTAATTCTTTTAACTTTACATTATCATCTAGTTTACGTCTAGTAAGTTTTGAAGCTGGAACCCTATATGCCAATTCAGTCTTCGGCCTATCCATACCATCTTGAATCGGTTTGAAGAAAAATGGATAATTAACGGATATTGGAACAACTTTATCTGTAAACATTTTCTTTGCGTCTGATCCAGTTTTTGAAAGTATACCAAACCTAGCATCTGAAGATATTGTTGCTTGGTTAACAAGTTCAGCTGAGGACATAAATGAAAATCCAGATCGTCTGTTTTTAAGATAGCACATCCCGTAACATCTCGTATCTGCTTTACATGCTTCCCAAAATATAAAGAATAATCTATTTGCTTCTCTAAAATCTGGTGCTCCAATATCGATTTTTGACCATTGTAAGTACATGTAATGAGTACCAGTAATATAAATAGGAGTACCATTATTATAGAACCAGTAACCTTGTTCTCTTCTTTTAAACTCTGCATCTATGTAATCGTACCACTTTTCTTTAAATTCTGCTGGGTATTCCTCCCAGTCAAATCTACTTTTAATTCTACTTAGTTCTTTTGGGTACTTTTGTTTTTCCCAATATTGCTCCGCTTTTTCTTTACTTCGTTTAAACGGTTCATCTGTTGCTGGTAAAGCAATCCTGAGATTCTGTATTTCAATGATTTGTCCAATTTTTCCAGTTTTACTTATTACTATAAAATCATAATCAGAGTTATAACCATACTCCCATTTTTTAAATCTATTGTTTTTAGAAAATATTTTATCATTAACAGCGTTGTCAACTTTTTTCCACAGTGATTGTACGTAAGTCATTTACTACGCCCTTCCGCAAAACCTCTAAAATTTCTTTCTTCTTTTTCTTCTTTTGGTTTTACACTTAATTTATCTTCTTCTTCTTGAATTCTTGTTAATATTTCAAACGCATCAAATATAGCTAACTTCTTTGTTGCAGCGGCATTTTTCAAACGATCCGCAGTCACATCTTCCCCCGTGTCCACTATCGGCTCTTTTGCAACTTTTATCAACTCCTTGACAGCAAGTTGTGCTGCTTGAATTATATTCTTCTTCGTTTCCTTGACGTTCATGTTTTAATAATATATCTTTAGATTTCATACAATATAATAATTCACCATCTATAACAAACTCCCACTCTCTTTTATTAGGAAAGCTAACTATATCGTTTTCATTTACACCTAACTTACTTAATATTTTATTGCTATATTTAAGCAAGCCCATGTTTTTAATAGTCTTTTCACCAATCTTACTTGAAACCAATGGTTTAATAAAACACCTATCCATAAAAGAATATTTTTGTTTATTTCTTTCATATAAATATATTTGGTCTGGTGAGCAAAAATACATATCATCTTTAAAATAAGATCTACTATTCTGCTGTTTGCCTTTCATGTTGTAATATTTTCTAAATACATTATGATGTATGTAGACAATATCGCCTTTTTTTATAGGTAGTTTATAACCAGATGGAGTAGAAATTACAATAGCTTTTTTGTTGATAACTTTAAAAGTTTCTATTTTAGTATTTAAAATTAAGTTTTTATTACCAACTTTTTTAGTATTGTTGTATCTTTCACCTATTGGTTTTACTATATAGTCATATATACTATTCACCGTAGTGTAAATTATATTCTACAGCTATTGCCATGTTAGAATTAAACCTTTTCCAAGGTAAAACCTCTCCCTCTTTTTTAATATAAATAGAATATTCACCTTTAGCTTCGTCATTTAGTATGTCACATATAGTGTGACCACCATAAACTTCTTGACCTACTGAATAATGCATGGCATCATTTTTGTAATCAGATCCTATACTAATTTTTCTTATAACAGTAGACATTATTTGTCCTCCTTAACTACTTCTAGCTTGGCTTCTTTTTCAACTATAGTATATTCACCTGTAGTAACGTCTATATTTATCGAGCCATACTCTTCTTCTAATATAGATTTAAAATCTTCAGTTTCTTTATTTACTTTAGAAAAGTCGTGAAGTAAAGAATGTTTTTGTGCGGAAACATAACCTATTTGATTTAATAGATTATTCAACTTTGATTGTTGTTCTTGAATTGTTTTTAAGTGTTCTTCTTTTATTTTCATTTTATTTTATTTAATTGTTGTTACTTATACTATCACTTGATAATTAATTTATTAACCCTATCTACTTTTCACCATCTGGATTTGGTTCAGGTCTACATTCTCCTGGAGCCAACGCAAATTGAAAGCCAGATGCCGTTGTGAAAGTTACACAACCAGTTTTTGAGTTTAAATTTATATTTGTAATTGGACCTTCATTATTAGCAAAATCAACAATAACGTCAACTGTTTTAGCTGGGTCGCCTTGTAAACCTTGTGGACCTTGTGCGCCCGCTGGCCCTTGACTACCTGCTGGACCTTGAGCACCTTGTGCTCCTTCTTCACCTTGCTCACCTTGAGCACCTTGCGATCCGTTAACTCCATCTCTACCGTTAGTTCCATTAACCCCAGGTATTCCTTGTGCTCCATTAGTCCCGTTAGTTCCTGCTGGTCCTCTAGCTCCAGCGACTCCAGGTTCACCTTGCTCTCCTTGTTCACCAGTTTCCCCTTGAATACCTCTAGCTCCATTAGTTCCGTTTGTTCCAGGTAATCCCTGAATCCCTTGAGGACCTTGAATAGATCCACCGTCAATCCATTCGTCTCCATCCCAAATCCATATCGAATCATTTGATTGTACTATATAAGCGTCTCCTTGTGCATTTCCACTTGCAGGTAAATCACTTACATTAGCAACATTACCTTTAAGTGTAATACCAGGTCCTACGCCACCTTGCGCCCCTGTAACTCCAGGTAATCCTTGAATACCTTGTTCTCCTGGCTCTCCTTGTATTCCCTGAGCTCCATCTCTACCGTTTACTCCAGGTTCTCCTCTTTCTCCCTGAGCTCCGTTAGTCCCATTAGTTCCATTTACTCCCTGTATTCCCTGAGCTCCGTTAGCGCCACTTTCTCCTTGTTCACCTTGTTCTCCTGGATCACCTTTTTCACCTCGTACACCTTGAGCACCTCGCACACCATCTTCTCCTTGTTCACCTGGAGGACCTTGAATACCTGTTTCTCCTTGTATACCTTGTTCACCTTGCTCGCCAGGAGGTCCTTGTATGCCACCAAGTCCATTATTTATCAAAGAACTTATTAGTTCTGAACCACTAATTTTAATGTTTTCAGTGCGGTCATAACCAGCTAAACCTTGTATTTTAGTTATGTCAGTTTGAGATGTAAATTGTGATATTTTTTTATTAGCCATTATTCTTGTATTATAAAATCTGTACTAGAACTGTTTTCAAGCAATATGTAAATAGGTTCCTCTCCTAGTTCTTGAATTATTTTATCATCTCCAGGTCTTGGTGCCGGTGGAGTAGGAGATTGCAAACCTTTCAACAAGCGAACACAGGGAATAGTGTTTTTATTGCTTAATATAGGCATATTTATCTAGTTACTACGTTTAAAAAAAGACAAAATAACACTAAACAAAGTTTGCTTAGATACAATACTTTTTCTTTTGTGTCTAGTTGTCATTAACCTGTTATTAATAGTATTTTTATTACCTAAAACAAGCACGTAATATATTCTTTTAATTCTTCGGCACTAGGTGCCTCATCGCCATCAATAGCTTTAGCTTGACAAACTGTTAAAACAGCAACAGGTAGAAAACTACCAGCTGGAACGTTGTAAAACGTAGTGTTGTTACCGCTTTCCATAGTAACCGTAATACTTTCTAAATCATATCCTATGTATAATGCAGCTCCAGGACTTAAAGCTTTGTAACTACATTCAAGACAATTTAAATCTATTAAATCTTTTTGTCTGTAAGATAACATTGGGCTATAAGAAGCTGGAACATCCATTTCTAGTGGAAATCTAGTTCCTGCTGGTGATATAGGACACCCGTAATTCCATCCAGTATTCTCTAATTCATTAATTACTATAAAATCTACAGCATCTTTACCTTCTTCAAATTCACTATCTGGATTTGGCGCCCATAAAACAGTTAGCTCATCACCCACAGATAAATTAGTACTTTGACAATCAGAATTTAAAACATTTAATGAAATTATTCTACCATTATCTCCGTTTACTTCAATAACTTGTACTTGTATAACTGTTCCAGCTGCACCAGTGGTTAAAGCATTATAAACCTGACCTGCCGTAAAACCAGAACCTCCTTTTTGAGCAACAGTATCTATACTTGCTATACCTCTGTAAATGCATCCTGGTAAATTCCTAAGAGACACTGCATCGTGTGCAAAAACTCTTGGTTGTTTATGTGTTGTTCCTATTACACTCATTTTTTTATTTTCTTATTTTTGTTATTTTTTCAGCCCCACGACTTCCGAAGTATGCTACATATACCGTTATTAATAAAGCTTCAAGTAATGATACCCAACCGTTGTTTATGTCTAATATAACAGTTGAATCTAATACCATTAAAATTGTCATTGATAAAGTAAGGTAAATTAATGTAAGTGGACGAGTGTTTTTACTTAGCCAAGAATCTGAACTCATGTCACTTTTCCAGCGACTAGAAATATTGGTCATTTCAGCTATGTCCTGTTCTAACAGGTTTAAAGCTATTTCTTTATCCTGTGGTTCTATACTAGAATCACTTGTTATAATATTTTTTACAATTCCAAGACCACCTTGATCTGGCAGAAAATCACCTAACTTATTTACAATGCTAGGAGCTTTTTCTTTTAAAAAAATACCTACCTTTGTTTCATTAAACTTCTTTTTTTGTTTCTTTTTTTCCATAAGGAAACATTTGATTTAATTTTTCTTTTCTAGCTTTACAGCCGCATCCACCTGGTATTTTATCTGCTAATTTTTTTATACCAGTAGCTGTTGTAAATTTTTCTATTGAGTCTCCTAAACCCTTTGATTCATTTGATTCCATTTAATTGTGCTTTTGTTTTATTTTTTAGTTTTTTTAGACTTTGATTTTACAACCTTTTTTTTAATAGTTTTTTTAGTCATTTTTTTCTTACCGTATGCCATCTTTATTTTATTTTAACATTTCCATCTTTTTCTAGCAGCTAAACCTCTTTCGCCTTTCCAACCTTTTGATCTAGCACAAAAAGCTTTTCTACGTTTAGCAGCCTTACTACCTTTTTTAACTTCTCCAGTTACAGCGGTTTTAAGTTTACTACCAGGATTAGCTTTTCTATAGGCTTTAACACCTTTAGATGTCATACCAGCACCTTCTTCTGTGCTTCTAAAGTTACGACCTTTACCTTTTGTAGTTTTTCTTATTGCCATTATTTTTTCTTTTTTCCTTTAACAGGCACACAGTTAGGTACTTTTTTACCGCCTTTTTTCTTCATGCCTATGGCTTCATAACCTTTCCAACAAGAATTTTTCATGTTTTTCTTTGTTCTCTTTTTCGCCATGAGTTATAATTTTCTACCTTTTTTATCCACTTTAATTTCTTTAACTATTACTTTTGGTTTTTTATTTTGTAAAGCTTCTAGTTGTCTGTTAAGTTCCTCTAACTTACCATCACTTTCAGTACCATCTTTTATTAAAGTTGAAAGAATACTTATTTCTTCAAAAGCAACATCGTCAATTTGCTCAAGCATGTTAACTCTTTCACTTAAATCTATAATCATTTTTTCATTCCACTCTTCTTTTAGTTCATACTCTAAACGAGATACTTCAACTGGTGGTAAAGTTTTAGCTTCTGCTATGTCCTCTTGTAAAGTATAATACATGCCTACTACTGTAGTAGTAAACATTATTATTCCAATTACAGTTTTTATATCAATCTTAAACTCAGTGTTCTCAGAGATCTTCATATTCCTTCGTCGCATCAAATGATGGGCATGCTTTATTAGCAAACTCATTGTGTGAATAAATAGTAGCAAGCGGGAACATCGCCATTAATGTTTTAAGGACGTGTAACAAGCTTTCTTTTTGTGTTTCTGTTCTAGTATCCTTTGGTGTCTTACCATCGCTCTCTACACCACCGCAATAACAAATTCCTATAGAATTACGATTGTGATCTTTGCAATGAGCTCCTGTTTTATCTATATCTCTACCTTTTTTAATAGTACCATCTAATTCTATATAAAAATGATAACCTATGTCTGTCCATCCTCTACCGTCTACGTGCCACTCTTTTATTGTTTCAACTGGTATGTCTTGACCTTCTCTAGTTGCAGAGCAATGTACTATAATTTCGTTTATACTTCTCATGGGTTGTTTTTCTTATGTAATAATGCCCATTTATGAACAGTATAACCAATTGTTAAAATAAGCAACATTATTTTTAATGCAGGCTCTAGCCAATCCATCATTGTTATGCCAAAAGCTCCTGCATTTAATAAGTATAATTTAATGTCTTCCATTATCCTTTATTTGCTCTAATTACAGCATTTCCCTTGTATTCAAGGTTTTCAATTTTTAAATCTGTCTTAACCGTAGTCATTCTAGACTCCATGGATCTTTCTCCCATTGGTTTAAAGTAATTAGGATTACAATTTTTTTTCATTCCTGCTGGAACTTGCTTTTCTCCGTATTCTGGCATCTTGTTTTAATTAAGTTAGTTGATTAATGTCTCCTAGTCCAACTGGAGTATTTCCAGGTACAACAACATTTGTATTTGGGTTAACTCCACCCGTGACGCCTGGTGCTGCGCTTATATTTCCGGCAATACCAGATATTTGAGCACTATCAGCAGAACTAAGTCCAGCTGGTACAGCGGCTTGGCCAGTTGCATATTGTGAATCAATAGTGTTTAATGTTTTACCATTAACTTGAGTTATCATAGCCATAATTATCTTGTTTTATCTTTGTTTACGTTTAGTATGGAGGTTTTTAAAACTACATCCATATAGTTGTTTTTTAATTTATTAATAGGCATATCTTCTTCGCCTAACATAATACGGTACATACGACTTATTAGCTGTTTACACTTTACGGATACTTTATAAATATTGTATTTCTGTGTTGTTCTGTTTCGTTCTCTCCAAACTACTATCCAACCACTCTTTAACAATCTGTTCCAGCGCCTATTATCCCAACTGTAGGAGTACGTACCTTGTTTAAAATCATGTTTTGTAAATAACTTTAACGAGTCTAAATAAATTAAAAGTTCTAGATCCGCATCATTTAACCTGTTTGTTTTACAAGCCCATTTACGTATTATTCTATAATGTTTAAGTATATTTAAATCTCTTAGATCAGATGCTGTTAGCCTCATATTACTATAACAACGTCAGAATCTTTAATCACCTTATATATATCACTGTCTATCTCTATGTCAAAACCAGCGTGACGATCAAAATAAATTTTATCATCTTTTTTAACACCTACAACTTCGGTACCTATTTCAAGCACTCTAGCCTGTCTGTATCTAATGTCTTCTCTTTGTTTAGACGATAAAAGTAAACCACCTTTAGTTTCTTTTGTTTTTTCTTCAACATCTGTTATAACTATATATTTACCTACCGCTTTCATTTGCTCTTAAATTATTAATTACACAATCAGTAGATAATATAGTTGTAGCCACAGAAGCCGCGTTTTGTAAAGCGCTTTTTGTTACGAGTAAAGGATCTATTATTCCGGCTTTTACCATATCCACCGTTTTTCCTGTAACCACGTTTAAACCTTCGCCTTCGTTATCTGGAGCGCTATAATCAGTTATACCAGCATTTTCTAGTATAACTAAAAAAGGTTTTTTAATAGCACAATATAGAACTTCCTCTCCTATATTATTAGGTTTAAGCTTGTTTGCTGCATTCAACAAAGCAATCCCGCCTCCTGGTACTATACCTTCTTTTATAGCGGCTTTTGTAGCACAAATAGCATCTTCAACTCTATCTCTTTTTTCTTTTAATTCTACTTCTGAGTTAGCTCCTACTTTCACAACTGCTACCTTACCTGATAATCTAGCTAATCTTTTTTCTAAAGCAACTATTTTATTTGGATTATTCTCCTTTTTCAACTTGTCTTTTATAACTTCTATAACTTTTTTAATTTCATCATTAAAATCTTCAAGCTGCAGTATAGTTTCACTTTGAGTAGTTGTAGATTTTTTACATCTACCTAAATGTTCTTCAGTGAGCATGTCCATGTCATCACCTAGGTCTTCATTTATTAAAGTTGCGCCTGTAATCAAAGCTAAGTCTTCTAATGTTACTTGTTTGTTTACCCCGTGTGTTGGCGCGCTTATTATGTTAACCTTTATATTACCTTTTACCCTGTTCATAGCCAGTGCAGAAACTACAGATGGCTCAGCGTCTCCTATTATTAATAAGCTTTTATTGGTTCTTATTATAAATTCTAAAACACTCTGTATCTGCCTTACATTTTCAATACTATTCTCTATTAATAGTACGTAAGGGTTGTCTAACTCACATGAGTTTTTCTCTTTATTATTTACAAAATGTGTATTTAATAATCCTTTTTCATATTGAGCGCCATCTACTACCTCAACCACTGTTGTAGTATCATCATTTGTTTCCATCATGACAACACCTGTGCTATCTACTAGTCTAAATGCTTCACCTATTATTTTACCAAGTGTATTATCATTATTAGCTGATATAGTAGCAACTTGATCAATTTTCTTACCACTAACTTTTTTACTTTTTTTCTGTAAGTAATTAACAACATTTTCTACACCTTGGTTTATACCTTCTTTAATATTTCTTAATGTATCTGCCTTGTCGTGTTTGTAAGCTTCATCTAATATAGCTTTAGCTAGTATAGTGGCTGTTGTTGTTCCGTCACCTGCATCTTTAACTGTTCTTTGAGCTGCTTCTTTTAAAAGTCTAGCACCCATGTTTTCAACAGGATCTAGTAGTGTAATAGTATCTGCAACTGTTACACCGTCTTTGGTTATTATTGGTTTACCCGCATTATCCTCCATTATAACACACTTGCCGCTAGCTCCTAATGTAGAGCTAACAGCTTTAGTGAGTTTTTCAATTCCTGAGAATATCTTATTTCTAGCATCATCACCGAAGTTTAAATGCTTAACTATTGTTTCACTCATTTTATTAAATTAAATTATATTTATTTTTACTCGAAAGTTTTAACTACTTTTGGTCCTTTTAAAAATTCCAACTTCTTAGCGTAATGATCTATAGATCCGTTAATGGCAGCTTCAGCTCCATCCATCGTTTCTCTTCTAGTTACGTCAGTCCATTGTTCAGTTTCTGGATTTAAGTATTCGGTTTGAAAAAACCCATTTGGCAATTGTACAATTCTCCAATTTTTTTTTTCGGTTATGTACTTCCAAAGGTCAATCACTCTCTGATCTGGTCGTGTAGCAGCCGCGAAGCCACTGGTATATAAAAATGTCATGGTTTGTTTTTTTATATGGTTACTATTATACTATCACATGATAGTTTGGTTTTCTACGGTTTGTAGAATATTTAAAATTATTATTATTATTTTCTTATTTTTTAGCCTTCAGCATCACCTCCACTGGTATCACCACCTTTTCCACCTACATCGCCACTTAAGCAACCAGCGTCTCCTAGATCACCTTCATTACAACTATTGAAAGTTCCTTGGATGGAATATCCAGCTGTGAGTGGACGAGTACTTGATATATCCTTTTGATAACAACAATAATTGCTTGGTGAAGTACCAATTTTTAAGTATGGTAAAAGTTGAGAAGCTGGAGCTTCTATAACGATTGGGGTATTAAGAGTTTCGCAAGGTCCTGAACTAGCTGAAAGACATCTTTCATAACTGTATCTTTCAACCGGGTCTACCCCACCAATACAATCTGTAGGAAGACCTTCCTCACAATTACCACTCCATGTACCAGTTATTTGATGTGAAACACTTACAACGCCAGGCTCATCGATGGATTTGAAGTAACAACATGATGTAATTCCATTACTAATTACCGCGAAACTAACAGCATCACTAGGTGGAATTTCTAATGTTACATTTGAGTCTGAATCGTTGCAATCGGAGCTAGATGCAGTTCCGCATTTTGTGTAAAGATATTTCTGTACTATAACAGCTCCACCACAGGCTTCATCATTACAATCAGTAATTACTGGTGCCCCTTCTGGAATACCGTAACCAGCTTCTACATCTTCACAAGAAACCACAGGGTTAGTGAAGCAACATGTAATTGAAGGATCTCCAATATTCTCAATTAATGTTACTGCTGGTGGAGCTCCTGGCCAGTTTGGATTATTTATAACAATTGGATTTGGAATTTGACAAGACGTAGGGTCGCAAGCTTCATATTGAACATTTCTTTGATAAATACAACAATCACAAGGTGTTGCTGTAGAAGAGAAATTTGGATCAGCTTCTGATATTGTAAGAAATGGATCTGATGAATCTATAACACCAAGGACTTTTTGTACTTGTGTGCAATTTCCTTCAAGTTCGAAAACATAATCTTCACCTACATTAGGAGCGTAATCACTTATATCGTTGCCGGCATCATTCCATGTTGTTTGACCACAATTTCTAAACTGCCATTTAAAAGTTACTACACCTCCACCACAAGCAGAATCAGAACAGCTATCTACTGGTGCAATAGTGTAAGCACCTACATTATTTAAAGTTTCAGAATCATAAGTATAACAACACGAGTTACCACCTGAATCACTAACTAAATAAGTTCCATCAACTGTATTAGAAGGAAGTACAACACTTGGTGGCATACCCTCACAGCCAGCGTTGCCAACTTGATCCCCTTCAGTATCTCCTTCAGTATCTCCTGTATCATCTATAGGTTGTTCAATATTTTTTCCTTGAACATCTGTTGATCTTACTACAATAACATCTCCTTCAGGATCTGCTTCAGAATCTCCTTCAGTATTTTCATCACTTGAACACTTGACGTATAATTTATTTAGATCAGGTGTTTCACCACTACATTCGCTACTAGAGCAGTCGCCTGATAGGTTTGTGAAAGTAACTTCTGTACTTGCATCATCACAAGTTGCTCCAACTAATACGTAACAACAAGTAAATTTACTTTGGAAAGATAGTAAAATCGTTTGTGCAGGAGCAACACCAAGTGTGTCTACAACAACAAATTCTGGTAATTGTGAACATCCAGAAAGTGGATCACTTATGCTACATTTTTGGTATCTGTAGTTAGAAAATTTGTTTTTGCAACAATCACAAGGATCATTAGTCTCTTCATTTGTAAAATCTCTATAATCTTTGTCTATTTCAAGAATTGGTCCTGTACCTGATGATTCAGGATTTTGTCTTATCTCATAACAAGTACCTTGCTTTCCCCAAATATAAACTTCACCTACATTAGGAGCATACGCGATTAAATTTGAAGATGTATCAATAAAGTTTTCTTGACCACACTCTTTATACTGCCACTTATCTCCTGTTGGTTCTCCTGCGCAAGCATTATCAGAACATTCAATAGGTTCAATATCACTACATGGTACAGTATCTTGACCTTGTGCAACATCTACTATAGTGAAACAACCCTCTGGTCCACTAAATCCAGTAGCGGTATATCCAAGTTTTAACTCTATCCCAACATCGCAACAAGAAGTATATATATAATCCTCTTCAGTACCACACTTTAACCATTTTATTTGATCATTAGTTTTGAACGTCTCGCAATCTTGTTCAACACCATTTATAATATCTGCCGCTAGAGGAGCATTAGTTTCTAACGATGTTTTCTTAGGTTGTTCTGGAACTACATAAAAACAGCAATTATACCAAAAAGCTCCAGATCCATTACTATGTATAGGATTTTCAGAAACTATAGGTTCCCCACCACATTCACCTCCGCATACTTCGTAGACCCATTTAGTATCCTGTACAGGTTCTTCACAAGGTGATTGTGTACAAGAAGCCGCTGATACATAAGTTAAATATTCAGTGGCTGCTTCTGTAGTTGTTGATTGGAAAGTATAACAACAAGAGTATCCAGTTTGAGGATTAGTTACATAAGCAACCTGCACACAAGAATCATTTAATGGATCTAAAACAACGTTTTCTGGCATGTTTGGCTCATCACTTGAACTACATTTCTCATATAAGCATCTCTCAACAATTGGTTCATCACCGCAGCATAATGCACAATCCCCAGCTAAAGTAACAGCTGGGCTCCATATTTCTATAAAATAGCATTCAGACTCACTATCAGCATCATTAGGTATTCCTACTCCGTTATTTGATAAAATAACTGGAGTTGAAGTTCCTGCATACTGAGATAAAGAAGACTCACAGCTAAATAACCAACCTGCTGGAGATTGTGAAGGAGCGCAATCACCTCCCTGTGTACATACTGAAGGTTTTAAAACATAATTAGTTATACATTTAGCTTCAAAGTTTACTCCACCAGCAGTATTGCTTATAGATATAGTGTCATTTACAGAAGTAAAAGATGCTGTACTGCATAGAGTATTATTATATGTTCCAACCGGTGTTTGTATACCAGTTATGGCATCCACGCATCCACCACCTCCGCCTCCGGGAACTAAATCAGCTATAGACTGTATTGTAATTAATCTAGTTGAATTTTTATTATTTACATCCGATACAACTATTAATTCATTGCCTTGAGGATTAGTCAGTTTTGGATATGTGTATATTATTGCCATTTAAATTTTTTTTAAGCTTTATTAACAGCTTGATTGTTAAGCTTCAGATTGAAGTCTTTACTTTGAGAAGCACTAGTTGCTAAAGACACAGGGTTTATAGGGTTACTGGATTTTCTACCAGTGCCACCTTTTGTTACATTTGCAGAGCCAATAGGTAAGTTACCAAGCTTATTATCTTTAGTTGTTTTGTCATCTGGAACTGTTTCTGTTTCAACAGTAGTTTCACCACTAGTAGTTTTTTCTGCTGGATTATCAGGTAAGTCTATTGGTGCAGATACAATTGCATTTCCTCCTGGAGTACCTTTTGTTTCGGTTACAGGCTTGTAATATTGTTTCCACTTTTCTCTATTTTCTGGAGTATCTTCGAAGTGAGGTTTACCTTCAGCACCTACCATCATCTGATCAAATGACTGGTTTGAAAAATTTCCTGATTCACCTAAAACGTCTACATAACTCTTTTTACCGGAATACTTTTTAGTACCTATGTTTGTTGTTTTTTGTTTAGAAGGTACATTTGTAGTAACTTGACTACCTGGTTTAGTACCTTTTGAATATATACTGTTTTGAGCTACATTAACTTTATTTGGGCCAAATCCATAACCAGGCTTTGCTGCTTTTTGACCTGCTAAAGGATCTGTTTTTGTTGGGATACCCAGTGTTATTCCAGAATTGTTACCTTTAGTAGGTTTGTTACCTACTGGTAAGCCACCGCCTGGTCCACCACCGCTAGTTCCATTGTTAAATAAATCTTTTAAACTCATTTTATTTATTATTTAGAGTGATTATGTTTTAATATAGGGTGTCTATAATTCTTATCTCTTCTATTCTTTGCATCATAGTGCGCATCTTTCTTTAAAGCATGTGCATGATCAAAATCGTTTTTAGCTGCAGCCATTTTTCCATGTGCAGCTTCATATCTACCGTCTATTCTTAGTTTTCTTTCGTGCGAGTAATCGTCCATTGAGGCTTTCTTATCCTCATACTTGTCCATTTTTTTCATATCTAAATGTATTTACCCTCTGCATCAGGATTACCTAACCCTTTAATTCCTTTATTTGTAGAAGAATCAAAATTAATCTTCTTTCCTACTCCTCTTCCGCCCATATGGCCTAATATCTTAGCTCTTCCTCGGTCAGCTAGACCTTTTACCGCTCCTTTGTCTGGATTATAACTTGGCATAATTATGTTTTTTTAAATGAATATTCTTTTTATACGTATATTAATAGCTATTTACATGTTTTTTAAATAATTTACATAAACTAGCTATATTAATAGTGTGACAGTTGCCTGTTATTCTATATATTAGGTGGCTAGTGTCACATATTTACCCCGGGCCTTAGATATATATAGTATTTGTATTGCCCCCTCCCCCCTACGACCAAGGCCTATAACCTTTTACGTTTTCATTTCATGGGCCCCCTTCGTTTTATTCCCCTTATCGTATACGTTTGATGTTTACCCCTGGGCCCTCCAATACCATTAGGCCCTCAACGATTTAAATATCTAACTATAGTACAAATTTAATACGATGTCGTTTAGATAATAATAGTATAATAATTAAAACAATAAATAATATGATTAATAACTTAAAATATAATAAACTTAATTCAATTCTAAATGACAACTCTGAAATCCATTACATAATTGATTCATCAGAATTCTTTTCAGAAAATAATATTAATCCTTCTCAATTCAATAATAATAAATTTATCTTATTCGAATATACATCTCACTTACCAGAAACTATTCAACTATTAAAACAAAACAATATTAACTATTCTATTCATACTGACGAATTAGACTTACAATATATAATAATATAATACAAACTAAATACAACATCAACAAGATAATAATAATATAAACTAAATAACAAATAAATAAATATGAATAATAAAATAACAACAAAAAGATTTGTAATAAGAAAATCTTTACTCGGTACTAATACAATAGTAACATTTACTAACAAAAAAGATATAACTTATACTTATGATCATGACGAGATTTACTCAACATTTCAAGAAAAGTTTGAATCAATGTCTTGCTTTCAACAGTACAAATCTTATACAAATAGTAATACTGTTCCAAAATTCTGTAGAGAATTAAGTACTCAGTCATAATAAACTGTGACAATAGGTAGTTACTCTACTTATCTAACAGGCTAATGTCATACTTTTATAATATTAACTATGTAAGTTAATGAGATAACAAGTGTAAGACCTAACAACTAATAATAACTAATAAATAAATATACACCTTTTAAAACAATAAAATGAATAAACTAAATAAAACTCATATCGGTACTTTAACAATAGTAATTTCAATAGTAATACTAACAGTATTATGTGCTAGTTCTTGTACTACTTCACAACAAATTACTAAATTAAAAATGGTAGGTCATGAGAGTTATCCATGTAGCTTTACAAATTAAATACAAAGCTATAAAGATAATATAATAAACAAAAGTCTTAGTTGATAGTAATACTTTAGAGACTATAAATATAACGAACATATTACTCACCACAAACTAATAAATAATAACTATGTATAATACTAATAATCCTTCAAACTGGTCTTGGTCAAAAGCTTTCGATGAAATGAACAAGTATGTTCATCAAACAGAAATGACTCAACAATCTATAAATCACGTACTAAATTATCCTGGTGAGGCTAATGGTGTCTTTATGTCACTAGATAAATCACAACAAAATGATGTTTATGAAATACTAGATCAAATACTATAAGTTTAACTGATGAGATCTAAGTGATCGAAACTACTTCAAGTAGTCTTAAACAAATAAAATAAATATGATAACACTAATTATAACCATAACAACTATATCATTAATAATTGGATTAATAGAAAACTAAATATGAATAAAATAATACTAACAATCGGTATGGTTAGTTCTTTACTAATCTCACCAGCAGAAAAAGATGGTACAATAGTTAACTCAGTAGAACAAAATAAATATCTACTAAGTGAAGCTTTAAATAATATCCAAGATATGAAAGAGTGGATGCGAAGTGATATAGATAAAGATAATGTAATTACAGATTTAGGTGAATATTATATTGAATATCTTAATGAAACTGAAGACTTACTAATAAATGAAATAAATAAATAAATATGAAAATAACTAAAGAAGAAAAACTAAAAATTACTTGGAGAGTAGTTGACTCACTATACGAAAAACTAGCTAACGAGCTAGAATATGAACTACAAGAACATGAAAACTTTCCAGAAACTAACGATGCTTACTTTGATTTATTCAATGAAATGACTATAAAAATAGTAAAATATATGAGAAGTGAACTATTCTCTCCAAAAACTCATGAAGATTTAAAATAATGAAAACAATAAAAGTAACAATACAAGAAATATATGAAGCTATGAAGCCAAATGTGTATAAAAATAAAAAGAAATACACTCGTAAAAACAAACACAAACAAAACACGAAAGCTAATAGATAATATATATATGAAATGTAACCACGATATTCCACAAGCAAGATTAGATCTTGGCTATACTGTCTGTGTCGAGTGTTCAACTGAAGAAAAACTCGGTTGTATTGACACTATCAACCATAAAACTGGCAATACTGTTCAAGTAATGTCACGTGAAGATGCAGACAAAGCTAGTAAACTTACAAAACGATCAGGTTTTGGTATACTAAGATCTATGGCAGGTGGTTCAAGTCAACGTAAAGCTAAGTATAAATATGATGGATGCTCAACTACTTATGTAGGTAACGACGTGATGTTCGAGCAAATAGGTAAAACTTACATCGATTTCTTAGATGTTGACAAAGAAATTGCAGAGCGTTATATTAAAAGATCTCTAAATAATTTAGAAATATCTCAAAATCAATATAATAATATAATAAAACTGTCAAAACTAATACAAAAATAATACAATACTTAATAGATAATAATAATATGAAATATATACAAACAGAAAACTTAACAATAATTGACTACGGTGATGGTAGTGGCAAGCTACAAATATATAATACAACTAAATCACCTTACGGTTACAACCCAAGAAATCTTATTGTATCTTTATTCGGTAGACCTTTAAAAGAAATTACGTACAACTATGTACAAAAACAAGTAGACAAGGTGTATTCTACTTTTAACTATGACGAAATACACGAGTTAATAACTAAAACAAATGATAATGATAGCAAAAAAGATTAAATCATTACAAAATCTGTACTCATGGAATCAATTTTACCAAGACACGGGTAACAAAGTACAGATGAAAAAGTGTCAAACTGAAATCCACCAGTTAAAAAGTGAGATCAATGTGTTAAAAACTAAAAAGAAATGAGTAATATGAGTTATTGCAGGTTTGAAAACACCTCAAGAGATTTACAAGACTGTGTAGAAGCTATTAATAACGGTGAAACTACTGAATTAAATAGTTACGAAATAGACGGTTTAGCAAATATACTAGATCTAGCAGAAGAGATAATAGACAATCAAGAATATATACAAAAAATAATAGATAAACAAAATAAATAATGAACGAGATAAAATCAATAGAAGCTATAACAAATGATATTATAGCAGGATACTACGGTACTACACAAAAAGCAGGTACTGAAACACAAAAATGGCAATACGCTCATAACCAAGCAAGAAAAATATTTGAAGGTGATTTACTAATAGACCCTCAACACACTTGGTTCGATGCGGGTAATGGTGAAATTATATTTGAAGAATTATGAATAGAGATAGAGAATGGGATTTCATGGAAGAACATAGAGAGCTAATGAAAACAGAAGATGAAAGATCTTTACTAGCAACTTTTGGAATAGTAGTTAGAGAACTCGCTATAAAGTTTCCTAATGATCAAGAATTAGGTGCAGAAGTAAGAAAACTAATACAAGATTACAAACTAAATACGAACAACAACAGATAATAATAACATGAAAACAATAAAATTTTACCCAAGCAACAGGTCATTACTAAGATTAGATGGCAAACTACTAAAAGGTTACACTATAGATAGTATACCAGACGATATAAACTCATGGTTTAACTACAAAGGTCTAACTTACGTAACAAGTTAATCTAAATACTACACGAACATAGCAACTGCTCTGAATGTCAGACTTTCGAGTCCATCATCAGGACTATGTAGCTCATACTTAACCGGTATGGGCTTTTCGTGGTAGATAAACTAAATAAATATGAAAAATAGAACACTAAATGAAATAAAACAATCAAAAGAGTATAAACAAGCAGTTAAATCAGGAAATAATCTAGACTTAAATGTTGATGTAGCTATAGATGAAATAGTAGATAATCTTAATACTCACATGTTTGATATAATATTTCAAGCAGTAAATGATGAAATGCATAAGTATACCGTATTTCAAGAACAAACTTATCTAACTGATGAAGGTATGGACATGTTTGAAGAGCAGTGGTTCGAGTTTTATCATGAGCATCACGGTGAAATTCTAGGTAGAATAATGAAAACTCTTACAAACTAAATACGAACACTATAGGATAATATAAATATGATATACGATAAATTAAAACCACATATCAAAGCTAAGATGAAAGAAAATGCTAAAGAGTATGAATCTGTAAACTGGCTTCTTGATAAACTAAAACAAAAACACAGTTATTCTGACTTAACTATCGATCAGATAAGATCTATATGTACATTTGGCGATGTATTCTATCATGATCTTACTCAGAGAGATATTATATGGGGTGATTGGCTAACAAATAAATAAATGACAGAAGAAAAACTAGCAATAGAAACACTCACTGCATTAGGTTGCAAAGATGTTACGACCGATAGACAAAAGAAAAATGGCACAACCATGTTTGAATTACCTACAGGCGACACTGTAGCTGAATTTAAATCAGGTTATATCAGAAAATACTTAATGTCTGGTGTAAAAGGTTACAAGTTTCACACTTGTTATCAGTTAAATCCACAATATAAAACAGTTTTCAAAACAATTACCCACAGTGGTAGAGAGTTTGTAACTGACAGAAACAACAGAATGTTGATATGGAACAGAGCTGAAAGACTAAAAAGACTTGTATTATACACAATTAAAAAAATTAACAATGAATTATAAGATACCTATAGAAGGAGAAATGCTAGAGTCTAGAATGATAGAACTAGTTAAAAACTACTTAGAAATATCAATATCAAATGATATTAGTGATTTTGAAAATGTAGATTGCCACATATACAGTGAAGGAACTGCAGATGGTTATGATGTTTACGTATGTACTAATGATGTAAGAAGCCCTAGTATTTGCGAAGATGTGTATTATTACGATAGCGATCTTGCAAATGCGTTCATGGAACAAATAAGATATGGTGATAAAACATTTTATATTTGTGAAGGAATATATGATGACTGTTATTTTGAAGACAGTTTGTTAGAAATGTTTTCTGAAAATATTGAAGATATAATAAAAAATGAAGACTTAAATATGACAGAAGAAGAAATTAACTATTTAAAAATTGAACATGGACTTGAAGAAGAAACAGATTAAACCTAAATGGTTTAAAGGTATGATTTATGAAAAAGGAGAAGAAGTAACTAATCCTTTTTCAGGTGAATCTTATAAGTTAACTGGCTTAGAACTAAGCCTTTACGACTTTATAATGGGCAGTCAAATGATTTTTGAATCAGCACCTGCTACAGTTACACCAAAAAGAACTAATGAATTTAATAAAGCATTAAACTGGTTTAGGGTTAATAACCCAGAAGCATACTACGTGTTGTTAGATTAGTAGTAGTTTAGTTTCCACGTTAGCTCGTACTCAAAAGGTACGGGCTTTTCGTGGTATGAATAATATACAAGCAATGAAAGCGTTTATGTTGTTAGGAGATCTATCAACTAAACAAGGCGACGAGCTATCAGATGTAGCCGTCAAATACCAAGAAAGAATAGCTTTCGCTACAATGAGAGCTAACATACCTGATTGGCAACCACCAAGCAATTGGGATACTTTAAGTAATGAAGAAAAAAATAAAAGACTTAAAAAGTTACAGTCAGTATAATACAAACTAAATACGAACACTAACAGATAATATTAATATGAAAGACGACGCAATAGAAAAATTAGCTCAACTATTATTTGACAAAATAATGGAAAAGCAAGACCAAGCCGACGAAGAATATCATAATCAAATAACGAATCTAATGAATAATGGTTATATTATTGATGATGTAACTGAAAGGTTAGGTATAAATGAAGAAGAAAAATTAGTTGGTGAGTTAGCTAAAATGCAGACTATAATGATGATTCTTGAAGATAAAGAAGAATACGAAAAAGCTGCTATAATATTAAAGAAAATTAAAAATATAAACAAGAAATTAAATAATGGATCAGGAAAATATTAAAGCAATGCTAGCGCATAAGTACAATGAAGATAAAGCAGATTACCCTGCGTTTATT
>Ga0233444_10000778_pt1 | contig 39205 bp, 42 predicted proteins | sample SI_124_October20_6_FD_182792 | JGI IMG/M metagenome (GOLD analysis project Ga0233444, IMG submission 182792) | Seawater microbial communities from Saanich Inlet, British Columbia, Canada - SI_124_October2016_10_MG | ecosystem: Environmental > Aquatic > Marine > Inlet | place: Canada: British... | reverse complement strand
ATTTTGTTTTTTTATTCAAAAGATTTTTACAGCTTGGGAAAACATAAAAAGCACCTTCGGGTTTTAGGCAGCTAAGGCCTTTAATATTATTAAGACTGTTAACAACAAAATCTCTTCTTTCTTTAAACGAACTTGCTCTAATTTTAATAAAATCTTGTGTTCCATTTAGAGCTTCAACTGCAGCTGCTTGACTAATTGATGACGGATTGCTTGTTGATTGCGATTGTATTTTTGAAATTGCTTTAATAATTTCAATTGGACCAGCGGCATACCCTATTCTCCAACCAGTCATAGAATATGATTTACTCACTCCATTCATAGTTAAAGTTCTATCTTTTAATTCTCTAATTTCAGCAATAGTTGAAAATTCAAAATTATCATATGTAATATGCTCATAGATATCATCGCTCAAAATATAAATTTTTTTATTTTTTTTTAAAATTTCGGCTAAGTCTTTTATTTCTGATTTAGTATAGCTAGATCCTGTTGGATTAGATGGAGAATTTAAAATGATCCATTTAGTTTTTTTAGAAATAGCTTTTTTAAGCTTTAACGGAGTTAATTTGAAATTATCTTTTTCTTCGCACTTAATTATTTTTGGTTTTCCACCAGCTAAGAGAATTATATCTGGATAAGAAACCCAATAAGGTGCAGGTATTATTACTTCGTCTCCCTTATTTATAGTTGCCATGAAAGCGTTATAGAGAACTTGTTTTCCTCCAGTTCCTACGGTTATCTGGTTCACGTCGTAAGAGAGACCGTTCTCTCTTTCAAATTTAGCTTGAATAGCTTTTTTAAGTGCTGGTGTTCCATCCACCGCTGTATATTTAGTATCACCTTTTTTTATAGCCTCTATTGCAGCCTCTTTAATATTGTCAGGTGTGTCAAAGTCAGGTTCTCCAGCTCCTAATCCAATAACATCCTTTCCAGCAGCCCTTAATTCCCTTGCTTTAGAGGTAACTGCTATTGTGGGCGACGGTTTTATACGTTTTAAAGTGTTGGAAACTATGCTCATTGAATTTTATAATATTATTTTTAAATTATTACTAACACAAAATGCAAAATACTTATCAAAAAAAAATACTAGATTTAGAGGCTACTAACAGCTCTCCAAGAGTTAAGTTGGAAGGTGGCATTAAATTTAAAATAAAAAGTGAATTTCAACCAGCTGGTGATCAGCCTGAGGCCATAAAAGCTTTAACCAAAAATCTAAAAGATAAAAAAAATGAACAAGTGCTTCTTGGTGTTACTGGCTCAGGTAAAACTTTCACGATGGCAAAAGTCATTGAACAAACAAATAGACCTGCCCTAATTCTTGCTCCAAATAAAACTTTGGCCGCACAGCTTTACGGAGAATTTAAAAGTTTTTTTCCTGATAATGCTGTTGAATATTTTGTTTCATATTATGATTATTACACTCCAGAAGCATATGTGCCTAGATCAGATACTTACATTGAAAAAGAAGCATCAATTAATGAACAAATAGATAGAATGAGACACTCAGCTACCCGGTCTTTATTAGAAAGGGATGATGTAATAATTGTAGCCAGTGTTTCGTGCATATACGGACTAGGTTCTGTAGAAGCTTATAGCAAAATGACTATAACTTTAAAAAAAAACAATGAGTACAGCAGAGATGACTTAATAAGAACTTTTGTAACACTTCAATACAAAAGAAATGATCAAAATTTTTTTAGAGGAACTTTCAGGGTAAGAGGAGAAAATTTAGAAATTTTTCCATCTCATTTAGAGGATAGAGCCTGGAGAATTAGTTTTGATTTAAACAAATTAGAGAAAATAGAAGAATTTGATCCTCTAACAGGAGATAAAACTAATGAATACTCGGCAATAAAGATCTACGCCAATAGTCACTATATAACTCCCAAGCCAACAATGGATCAAGCTATAAGACAAATTAAATCAGAATTAGCAGAAACTTTAAAAAAACATCGGGCAAATAATAAATTATTAGAAGAACAAAGATTGCGAGAGAGAACTAAGTTTGATCTTGAAATGATAGAAGCTACGGGTACATGTGCGGGAATAGAAAACTATTCAAGATATTTGTCAGGTAGAAAAGCTGGAGAACCTCCACCAACATTATTTGAATATTTTCCTGACAATGCAATTATATTTGTTGACGAAAGTCATGTCACCGTTCCCCAATTAAATGGAATGTATAAAGGGGATAGAACAAGAAAAAGTACCTTAGCTGAATATGGTTTTCGATTACCTTCTTGCATGGATAATAGACCTTTAAAATTTGAAGAATGGGATATGATGAGAACTCAAACAGTATTTGTTTCAGCAACGCCAGGTCCTTGGGAATTAAAACAAACTGATAATAAACACATAGATCAAATTATAAGACCAACAGGTTTGACAGACCCACCTGTCGAAATAAGGCCAGCAAAGACACAAGTAGATGATCTTATGCATGAAGCTGCACAAGTTATTGAAAAAGGTTATCGAGTTTTGGCAACAACACTTACAAAAAAAATGGCTGAGGATTTAACTGAGTATCTTCATGAAAATGGCCTTAAAGTTCGATACATGCACTCAGATATCGACACACTAGAAAGAATAGAAATTATTAGAGATTTGAGATTAGGAGTTTTTGACATTTTAGTAGGAATAAATTTATTAAGAGAGGGTCTAGATATTCCAGAATGTGGTTTGGTAGGTATTTTAGATGCTGATAAAGAAGGTTTTTTAAGATCAGAAACTTCTTTGATTCAAACTATTGGTAGAGCAGCAAGAAATGTTGACTCTAAAGTTATTCTATATGCTGACAAAGTAACAAAAAGCATTGATAAGGCTACAAAAGAAACAGATCGCAGAAGAAGCATACAGTCAAATTATAACAAAAAAAATAATATAACAGCGGAATCAATTAAAAAAGAGATTGGAGATATTTTAGAATCAGTTTACGAAAAAGATTATGTAAATATCAAAGAATCTAATGTAGGTGGAAATTTAAAAAAACATTTAAAAGGCTTAAATAAAAAGATGAAGGAATCTGCCGAAGACTTAGAGTTTGAGGAAGCTGCTAGAATAAGGGATGAAATAAGAAAATTAGAGGCAAGTGAACTAGAAATAACTTTAAATCCAAAAATAAGCCAATATAATTTAAAAAGCAAGATATACCCTAAGGGAAGATCAACATTAGGAATGCCTGGAACTAAAGTAAATAAAAAAAGAAAAAAATGACAACGAATAAAATAATAATAACTGGTGGAGCCACTAGGATTGGGGCAGCTATAGCTAAAAGCTTAGCTGATGATGAAACAGCTATAACTATTCATTACAATAAGTCAAAATCGAACGCTTTAAAATTGAAAAGAGATTTGGAGAGTTTAGGTAGTGAGGTTTATTTATTAAAAGCAGATCTTAATAATTTAAAACAAACCCAAAAAATTTTAAAATTAGCTTACAAGAAGATGAAAGGATTAAATTGTTTAATAAATAACGCTTCATTATTTGAAAATGATAATTTACAAAATTTTACAGAAAAAAGTTTTACAAAACACTTTAATATTAATTTAAAAGCTCCCTCAATTTTAATTCAGAATTTCAAAAAATTATTAAAGAAATCAGACGGCAACATAATAAATATAATAGATCAAAGAGTTGAAAAATTAACTCCGTACTTTTTCTCTTATACGCTTAGTAAATCAAACTTAGTCACTCTAACTAAAACTGCAGCTATGAAATTGGCTCCAAATATTAGAGTAAACGGAATTTCTCCGGGACCCACACTAAAAAATTCAAGACAATCTGAAAATCATTTTAAAAAGCAATGGAAATCCATACTTTTAAAAAAAAAAGTAAAATTAGAAAGTATTTGTGATGGAGTAAATTTTTTAATGAAAAATGAAAATATAACTGGAGAGATAATTAATATTGACAGCGGACAACGACTGGCATGGAATACGCCCGATATAATTAATGTGAAAGAATGAAAATAATAAAATTAAAATTAAAAGAAAGCTTTAAATATAAAAGAAAAGTAATTATTAAAAACTTAGTTTTAAATATATTTATCGGGATCCATAATTTTGAGAAGAAAAAAAAGCAAAGAGTAAGATTTAATATTGAGGTGGTTACGGACCCTAACATTAAGCCAAACAATAAAGATTTAACAACAATCTTAAATTATGAAGATTTGATCAACAAAATTAAATTATTGGTCAAAAAACAGCATCATGAACTTATTGAAGATTTGGCAGAAAATATATTTGAAATAATTTTTCAAAACAGGTTGGTTAAAAAAACAAGCATTAAAATCGAAAAATTAGATATTATTAAAAATTCAGAATCTGTAGGTATAGAATTTTCAAAAAGTAAAATATGATGAATAACCTAGAGCTGGGAAAAAAAGTAATAAAAGATAAAATTCCTTTAATCTCAAGAAATGCTGGAGTTTATAAAATGATTAGTTCCTCTGGTGAAATTTTATATATTGGTAAAGCAAAAAATATACCTAACAGACTTAAAAGTTATACTTCTGATACCAATTTACCAATTAGAACAGAAAGGATGCTTTCTTTAACTCATTCACTTGAAACTACGACTACAAGTAATGAGAGTGAGGCTTTACTTTTGGAGGCAAATTTAATCAAAAAACATAAACCAAGATTCAATATACTATTACGCGATGATAAGTCTTTTCCATATATCTATATTGGAAATAAAGATAAGTGGCCTCAACTAACAAAACTTAGAGGTAAAAAATTAAAATCAGGTCGTTACTTTGGACCCTTTTCATCAATTGGTTCGGCAAACTGGACAATCAAAATATTACAAAAAATTTTTCTTTTAAGAGTTTGTGATGACACTGTATTTAAAAATAGAGAAAGACCCTGCATCCTCTATCAAATTAAAAGGTGTTCCGCTCCGTGCGTTGGTCATATTACTGAACAAAACTATGCGATTACTGTAGATGATGCTTTAGATTTTATTTCAGGAAAATCAAGAAGAATACAAAAGACTCTTTCCAAAGAAATGGAGAAAGCAAGCAGGGAGTTGGATTATGAAAAAGCTGCAGTAGCTAGAGATAGAATAAAAGCATTAACTCAGATTCAAACTTCGCAAAAGATTAACCAAACCAATTTAAATGAAGCTGATGTTATAAGTATTCATAAAGAAACAGGAAAAACTTGCGTACAAGTATTCTTCTTTAGATCTAAGCAAAATTGGGGTAACCAAGCATTTTATCCAAAGCATGATGCTGATGACTCTGTCCAAGATATACTCTCTTCTTTTATTTCCCAATTTTATGAGAATAAAACTATTCCATGTTTAATAATAACAAATTTTGAAACAAGCGATAAAAAGCTATTAGAAAAAACATTTTCGAAAAAAGAAGAAAAAGAAGTAATAGTCAAACTTGCTAAAACAAGAAATGAAATTAGTGTATCCAAACTTGCTGAAAAAAATGCCAAACAATCTTTAACTCAAAAACTAATTCAATCTGATACTAATAATAATTTAATTGATAAACTATCAATTAAATTTGATTTAAATAATAATATTGAACTAATTGAAGTTTATGACAATAGTCATATTCAAGGAACAGATTCAATTGGAGCATTAATTTGTTTTGGAAACGAGGGTTTTATAAAAAAAAGATACAGAAAATTTAATATAAAAAATGAAAAAATAACTAATGATGATTATGGAATGATGAAAGAGGTTCTTTTTAGAAGATTCTCTAAAGCTATGAAAGAAAAATCAGGATCATTGTCATTACCAGATTTGATTTTAGTAGATGGTGGAAAAGGTCAGTATTCAGTGAGTAGAGAAATTCTTAATGAGCTTGGATTACATGATCTACCAATATTAGCGGTGGCAAAAGGGAAAAGAAGAAATGCTGGAGAAGAAAAAATTTATCATAAAGGAAAAGAGTATGTTTTAAATAAAAATGACCCACTATTATTTTTTGTTCAAAGATTGAGAGATGAGGCCCACAGATTTGCAATAAGCACGCACAGAGCTAAAAGGAAGAAAAATTTAAGTAAATCACTGTTAGATCAAATACAGGGAATTGGAAAACAAAGAAAAAGAGCTTTGTTAAATCATTTTGGATCAGCTCGTGCTGTTGAGTCAGCAAGTCTTGATGATTTAAAAGCAATTGAAGGAATTGAAGACAATATAGCAAATAAAATATATAATTATTTTCACGAATAAATTATGAAACTTCAAATTCCAAATATTTTAACAATAGGTCGTATAATTATCGTGCCTATATTTGTCTTAACTTTTTTTATACCTGGTTTTTTTGGTGATTTAATACCTTTTTTTTTATTTGTCTTTGCAAGCTTTACTGACTATCTAGATGGGCTGCTTGCAAGACTGCTAAAAGAAGAGTCTAAATTAGGTGAGCTTCTTGATCCAATAGCAGACAAGATCCTTGTAGCTGCTGCACTAATTCTACTAGTTATGAATGGTACAATAAAAAACTATGAGGTCATCGCAGCAATTATTATTCTAACAAGAGAAATTTTAATATCGGGTTTAAGAGAATTTCTTGCTAAAGGCAGTATTACAATGCAAGTTACAAGCCTTTCAAAGCTCAAGACATTTATTCAAATGATTTCTATTGCAATTCTTCTTACTGGGGAAAGTGGAAATAAAGTAATCAATTTTCAAGATTATAATGCACAAATTATAGGAATAATTCTTTTATGGCTTTCAGCCTTTTTAACTCTCTATACAGGTTACGACTATTTGAGAAAAGGCATTGACCACGCTATAAATGAGGACAGCAAAGATTAAGCTGCAGTTTTTTTTCGTACTAAGTTCTGGTAAGTCTCATTAAGATCTGTAATTAAATTACAAACTTTAAAATTATAATTAGAAATTTGGGAAACTGGTGTTACTTCAGCTGCAGTACCGGTCAAAAAACAACCAACAAAATCTTTCATCTCTTCTGGTTTTATTTTTCTCTCGAAAACTTTGTGTCCCTTTGATTTTGCAATTTTAATTACTTCTCTTCTTGTAATTCCATCCAAAAATGAATCAGGAATTGGAGTATGTAATTCTCCAGCTTGATCCTTAAAAAATACATTTGCACCTGTTGCTTCTGCTACATTTCCTTCATGATCTAACATTAAAGAGTCTGCGTAACCTTGAGCTTCGGCTTCGTGTTTGGATAATGTGCAAATCATATATAGGCCTGCTGCTTTAGTATCCCATGGAATTGTATTAGGAGCTGGCCTTCTCCATTTAGATATATTTAATTTAATTCCATTCAATTTAAGCTTTGGATCAAAATACGATCCCCATTCCCAAGTTGCGATTGCAACATGAATCTTATTTTTTTGAGCTGATATTGCCATCATTTCACTCCCTCGCCAAATCAAAGGTCTCACATAACCGTTTTGAATTTTTTGAACATTAATTATAGTTTTGCAAGCTTCATTTATTTCAGCCTCAGTGTACGGAACAACAATTCCCATTCTTTTTGCTGAGTAAAAAAGTCTTTCTGTGTGTTCCTGAAGCTTAAATATCTCACCCTCGTACACTCTCTCTCCTTCGAACACACAGCTAGCATAATGCAAACCATGATTAAGAATATGGATATTAGCGTCCGCCCAATCTACGGTTTTTCCATTAAACCAAATTTTTCCAGAGCGCTTATCGTAGGGTATACTTTCCATTAGTTGTAAATATATAGATTTTTTATTTATAAAAAAGTATATTCATCAAGAGGATAAGTCAATATAACTTACCATTATGAAAGATTTGCTTTACCTTAAAGATGAACAAATTAAAGAGTTTATTCAACTACTCTTTTATGCCTATAGAGAAACATTCTCTGATCCTAAAGAAGTTTTATCAAAAAAATTTTTTGGACCAGCCCATTTGAGAGCTTTAAATCTTATTGAAAGAAATCCCGGCATAAACTTAGGAGAATTAATTTTTAGATTGAAAGTTACTAAACAAAGTTTGAATAGAGTTTTAAGAGATTTAATAAAATCTAAAATGATTAAGCAAATTCAAGATGAAACTGATACAAGAAAGAAAAACTTATTTTTAGATAAAGAGGGAAAAACTTTTTTTGAAGTTGTTTATAGTACACAAAAAAAAAGGATATTTAATGCTTTAAAAAATTCAAATTCTGACTCAGTAATCAAATTTAAAGATGTTTTAAAAAGAATAATAGATGGAAAATAATAAAAATCATATTCTCATTGTTGATGATGATGATAGAATAAGAAATCTTTTAAAAGATTACCTGTATGAGAATAATTATATTGTTTCAACAGCTGAAAATGCCAATCAAGCCAAAGAAAGATTGCAGCATATAAAATTTGATATCATCATATTGGATGTGATGATGCCAGGGCAAAATGGTTATGAGCTAACAAAGGAAATAAAAAAACAAATTAAGGTGCCTATAATATTGCTTACAGCTAAAGGAGAGGTTGAAAATAGAATAAAAGGATTAGAAATCGGAGCTGATGATTATATTGGTAAACCGTTCGAGCCAAAAGAGCTATTATTGAGAGTAAAAAATATAATTAATAAAAATACTAAAATTGATTTAAAATCTAGTCATAGTGTAGGAGCGGCTGAAATTGATTTAAATAAAATGACAGTCAATTTAAACAATAAATTTAAAAAGATTAATAATTCAGAAAAAAAAGTTTTAATTGAAATGCTTTCTAATCCAGGAATAACTTACTCAAGAGAAGAAATAGGAAAAATTTCTGGAATAACTCAAGAAAGATCTATTGATGTTATGATTACAAGGTTAAGGCAAAAACTAGAATTAAATCCAAAAAATCCAAAATATCTTCAAACAATAAGAGGTTCAGGCTATGTTCTCTGGATTGAATAATTTTATAAAATATATTTTACCAAAAAGACTTTTTTATAGAGCTTTGATAATTGTTGCTGCCCCAACAATTATATTACAACTAATTATAACAATTGTATTTTATGATAGCATTTGGATTAAATCCAATAAACATATTACCAGATCATTAGTTAACCAATTAAAAACAATAGAAGAAGTTTACCAAAATGATAAAACAAATTTAGATTTTTTTACAGACAGTTATAAGAATAATTTCAACTTTGAAATTGGAATAAATCAAGAAATATTTCCTAATGATAGTGGAGAAAGAAGATTTAGCCCGATGGATCGATCATTGAGAAGGGAATTAAAGTCAGCATTTGGAAACAATAATTATTGGTTCAATACTTTTAAGTTTAAAAATGCGGTTGAAATTAAGATACGTTCGAGAAATGATGTTATTGAATTTTTAGTTCCAAAAGAAATGGTTTCTGCCTCATCTGTAAGACTTTTTCTTTTATGGACTACATTGCCTTCGATAGTTTTGATTATCATAGCTTTAATATTTTTAAAAAATCAAACAAAACCCTTGGTTAAATTAGCAAAAGCTGCTGAAAGATTTGGAAAAGGAGATTATGTTAATGATTTTCGAGCTTCTGGCTCTCAAGAAATTAGAAAAGCAGCTTTTGAATTTGATCGGATGGCAAAAAGAATTAATCGACACTTAAATCAAAGAGCTGAAATGCTATCAGGTATCAGTCATGATTTAAGAACACCTTTGACCCGTTTAAAATTACAGCTTGCAATGTTAGATCAAAAAGATGTTTCTGAAAAAATGTCTAAAGATATAGATGAAATGGAAAAAATGCTAAATGATTATTTACAGTTTGCTAAAACTCAAGCTCAAGAAAACACAACCACGATTAATCTTTATAATCTTTTACGTTCTATAAAAAAAGATTTTGATAGTGATAAGATATTCTTAAACGACAATAGTACGGCTATAGAATTGAAGGGTAGACCTACTGCGTTGAAGAGATCATTTGAAAATATAATACAGAATAGTTTAACTTATGGAAATACAGTCCATTTGGATATTCAAAAAGGAAATAAAAGAGCTTTAGTGATAATTGAAGATGACGGCCCCGGTATACCTGAAGAACAATATAAAAATGTTTTCAAACCTTTTTTTAGACTGGATAAGAGTAGAAGTTTAAATCAGTCTGGTGTTGGGTTGGGCTTAGCCATTGTAGAAGATATAATAAATTCTCACGGTGGCAATATTCAGCTTAGTAAAAGCCGGTATAATGGATTGCAAGTTAAAGTTTCTTTACCTTTTTAATTTTATTACTTTTCATCAATTTCTTTATTATTGCATCTTGTTTTTGAACAATTTTTTTCAAGACCTCAAATTCTTCTTTAGATACAAGCTCAAGTTTGTTGATTATTTTATCTTTTTTAAATTTAAAATCTGTAGATATTTCTTTTTTAATATCTTTAGAAGTTAAAATACCTTTTTCAATTAAACTAGATAATGTTTTTAAAATTTTTTCTGAATTATTCATATCTTATCTTATTTGATGGCCATACTAATTTCAAATATGATATAAAGAACCATGTACACCCATAATTTAGACCCCATTTTATTAGATTTTGGTTTAATAGTCATCAGGTGGTATTCCTTGGCGTATATCTTTGGAATAATTATAGGTTGGTGGTTTGGAAAAAAAATTATCCGTCACATTTTAAAGACTACAAATCTAAAATTTAATTTAAATGATTTCGATGATTTAATCACCTATATAATTATTTCTATAATTGCTGGAGGACGGCTCGGTTACGTAATTTTTTATAATTTTAATTACTATGTCTCAAATCCATTAGATATTATTAAAATTTGGGAAGGGGGGATGTCTTTTCATGGTGCGCTGATGGGAATAATAATAGGCACTTATTTGTTTTCTGTTAAAAAAAATGTACCAACATTTTTCTTATTAGATGTTATAGCTTGCGTCTCACCTATTGGAATTTTTTTTGGACGTATAGCTAACTTTATAAATGGTGAACTGGTTGGTAAGATAACGGCTGTCCCTTGGGGTGTGGTTTTTCCAGATGTTGATATGATGACTAGACATCCTTCTCAATTATATGAGGCTTTATTTGAGGGAATATTTTTATTTTTTATACTTAACATCATTATTTTTAAAAAAAAATATACGATAGGAACTTGTTCATATTTATTTCTAATTTGTTATGGATTTTTTAGGATTATATCAGAATTTTTTAGAGAGCCAGACATTCAAATAGGTTACTTGTTTAATTTGTTTAGTATAGGCACAGCATTAAGTTTTTTAATGATTTTAACAGGACTAGCCATTTTTAGTTTTATACAAAAAAAATGAAATCTAATTTAAAATTTTTTAAAAATCACAAAACTCTTCCAGTAGATAAATTTTTTAGAAATGTTTTGTATAATAATAGGTTTGGCTATTATACCTCTCAATTACCTTTTGGGAAAAAAGGTGATTTTGTTACATCCCCTAAAATTTCTCATTTATTTTCTGAGATGATTGCTGTCTGGATTGTTGCTTCTTGGGAATTGTTTGGTAAACCAAAAAATTTTAATATTATTGAACTCGGCCCAGGAGATGGAAGTCTAACAAAAGTCCTTTTAAGATCTTTTAAAAAATTTCCAGAGTTTAATTCCATTAAAAAAATTTTCTTATATGAAGAAAGCGCTTTCTTAAAAAAAATACAAAAAAAAAATATTTCAAATCATGATGTAAAATGGATTAACAATTTTAACGAGATAAAAAAAGGTCCTGCGATATTTTTTGGAAATGAATTTTTTGATGCAATACCGATTAAGCAATTTAAAAAAATAAAAAACTCTTTATTTGAGAAAAATTATACACTTGATAAAAATTATAAAATTAAGGAAGTTTTTAAGAAAGCTTCAATCGCAAACATCAAAGTTATTGATTCATATAAATCATTAAAAAAATTGACTTTTATTGAATTTCCTAAATTTGGTTTTCAAGAATTAAAAAAAATTATTAAAAAAATTTCCAAGTTGAACGGATGCATCTTAATAATAGACTATGGATATTTAAAATCGAATAATCAAAATACTTTACAATCTGTTATGAAACACAAAAAAAATAGTTTGCTTAGTAATTTAGGTAAAGCAGATGTAACTGCTCACGTTAACTTTGAACTTTTAGCTGAATTTTTTTCAAAAAATGGTCTAAAAGCTAAAAATATAATTACACAAAAACAATTTTTAGAAAGCATGGGTATTCTTGAAAGAGCAAGGATTCTTGCAAGAAAAATGAAATTTAAAGAGAAGTCTGACCTATATTTGAGAATTAAAAGATTGTTAAGTCCTAACATTATGGGTCATTTATTCAAAGTAATTTTAGCTTATAAATATAATAATAATTTTATTGGATTTAAATAATGTTCTATTCGAAAAAACTTAAAAAATTTAAAAAAATTAAACATTGTTTTTTTTCAAGGAAAAATGGATTCTCAAAAGGAAAATATAAAAGTTTAAATTGTGGAAGAGGCTCAAATGATAATCGGCAAGATGTTAGCAAAAACTTAGGTTTTGTAGCAAAAAAGATGCGTGTAAAGAAAAGTAAATTAATACTAATGCATCAAACTCATGGGAGTAAAGTAGTAGAGATAAAAAAAAATAATTATAAACAAAAAATTTTTGCAGATGCTATGATTACGCGAATGAGAGGTGTTTGCCTTGGGGTTGTAACCGCAGATTGTGTGCCAATTATTTTATATGATGTAAAAAATGAAATTATAGGCTGCATACATGCTGGATGGAAAGGCGCTTATTCGGGGATAATCAAAAATACTATTAGTAAAATTAAGAAGTTAAATTCAAATACTAAAATTTATGCAAGTATTGGGCCCTGCATAAGCAAGAAAAGCTACGAGGTTGATTTAATTTTCTACAAAAAATTTATTAATCGCTCTTATAATTATAAAAAATATTTTTTAAAAAAGAATGAAAACAAGAAAATGTTTAATTTGAGGAAATTCATTAGCGATAAACTCAAAAAATTAGATGTTAGTATTGATCATGTAAATCATGATACTTTTACTGAAAAAACGAATTTCTTTAGCTTTAGAAGATCATTTAAATTAAAGCAAAATGATTATGGAAGATGTATATCTACTATTCATTTAATTTAGATTTATTAATTTGAAAATAAATAGAAATAATTGTATAAATAACTACATTTCATGAAAATCTTATCTGGAACTAGTAATCTTAAACTTAGTAAGAATATCGCTAAAAATTTAAAACTTAAACTTATAAATACTAACATCAGAAGATTTGCTGATGGTGAAATTTATATAGAAATTAATGAAAATATTAGAGGTAATAGTGTATTTGTAATTCAATCAACATCGAATCCCGCTAATGATAATTTGATGGAACTTCTTTTGGTAATTGATGCTTTAAGAAGATCATCTGCAAAAACTATTACCGCCGTTATTCCATACTTTGGTTATGCCAGACAAGATAGAAAAGTTGCGCCAAGAACTTCGATTTCTGCAAAAGTTGTTGCTAACCTTTTAACTAATGCTGGAGCAAACAGAATTGTGACGGTTGATTTACATGCTGGGCAAATTCAAGGATTTTTTGATATGCCAGTAGACAACTTATTTACTACACCATTATTTTCAAAATTTATTAAAAAAAAAATAACTTCAAAAAAGTTAATTTGTGTATCTCCTGATATGGGTGGTGTTGCAAGAACAAGAGCTCTAGCTACAAGGATAAAAGCAGATCTAGCAATTATTGATAAGAGAAGGCCTGCACCAGGTAAATCCCAAGTAATGAATATCATTGGTGATGTAAAAAACAAAACTTGCATTATTGTGGATGATATCATCGATAGCGGAGGAACTATTATTAACGCTGTTGATGCGTTAAAGAAAAAAGGAGCAAAAGAGGTCTATGTATTTATAACTCATGCAGTTTTAAGTGGAGATGCGGCAAAAAAAATTAAGAACTCAAAGATAAAAAAACTAATTATTACTGACTCTATTGATAACTCTAATAAGATTAAAAATAACAATAAAATTGAAGTCTTATCGATAACATCCCTGATGTCTGAAGCTATCAAAAGAATAGCTAATTCAAACTCAGTGTCTGATTTATTCAATTAATCCTTGTTTTGGTGGAAATCTTAGGTTATATAACTTTTCCAAATAAATTATGAGTAATTTAAAAGCATTGAAAAGAGAGAAGAGTTCTTCCGGTTCTAATAAAAGATTAAGAGCTGACGGGCTTGTGCCAGCTATATTATACGGTGGTAAAAATCCTAATCAAAATATTTCAATAGAAAAAAAAGCAATCAAAGGTATTGTTAACTCTGATACATTTTTATCGAAAGTTTTAGAATTAGATATTGATGGCAAAAAAGAAAGAGTAATACCTAGAGATATAGCCTATCATGTGGTTTCTGAAGAACCGATACACATCGACTTTATGAGAATAATTGCTGGGAAAAAAATTATTTTAGAAATTCCTGTAAAATTTATAAACCATCCAGACTCACCCGGTTTAAAAAGAGGTGGAGTTTTAAACATTGTTAGAAGAAAAGTGGAATTAAAATGCCCAGGTGAAAATATTCCAGATGATATCACAGTAGATTTAGCCGGCACTGATATTGGTACAAGCATAAAAATTTCATCTGTAAAGCTATCAGATAACGTTGTGCCTACTATTGATCGAGATTTTGTTATTGCAACCGTAGCGGCTCCCACAGTAATGAAGGAACCAGAAAAACCTGTGGCAGAAACAGCTGAAGGTGCAGATGGTGCAGAAGCTCCAGCAGAAGGTGTAGAGGCAACGGCTAAAGATGGAGAGACGCCTAAAAAAGATGATAAAGCAAAAGATGGTGCTGACAAAAAACCTGAAGATAAAAAACCTGCTGAAAAAAAATAATTAATATGCTTTTACTTGTCGGATTAGGAAATCCTGGATCCAACTATACCAATACAAGACATAATATTGGATTCAAAATTATAGATGCAATTAACGCACACTTCAAACTTTCAAAGCAAAAACCAAAATTCAAAGGTTTGCTCACTACAGGAAATATTGATGAAAAAAAAATTTACGCTATTAAACCTTTAACTTTTATGAATAACTCTGGGACTGCAATTAAGGAATTAATAGATTATTTTAAGATAGATGCCAAAAATGTTTTTGTTTTTCATGACGATTTAGATATAGACTTTGGTAAAATCAAAGCAAAATTTGGTGGAAGCAGCGCAGGCCATAATGGCATCGAGTCTATCGATAAATTTATTGGTAAAGATTATTCAAGAGTAAGAATTGGTATAGGTCACCCCAAGCAAAAAAAGAAAGTCAGTAATCACGTTCTAGAAGATTTCAAGGATGATGAAGAAGACAAAATTAATGAGATAACAGAGAACATAGTTAAACAATTGCCAACATTGATTGGAAAAAAAATAGACCTATTTTCAAGTAAAGTAAATCAAGACCTTAATGGGATTTAAATGTGGAATAGTTGGACTTCCTAATGTCGGAAAATCCACTTTGTTTAACGCTTTAACAGCTTCAAAGAATGCTGAGGCAGCAAATTTTCCTTTTTGCACAATCGATCCAAATATTGGAATAGTTGATGTAATTGATAGCAGACTAGATCAACTCACAAGCCTTTCTAAATCAAAAAAGAGAATTTATACCAACATTACATTTGTTGACATTGCCGGTTTAGTTAAAGGGGCTTCTAAAGGTGAAGGTTTAGGAAATAAATTTCTATCACATATAAGAGAAGTTGATGCAATTATTCACTTAGTTAGATGTTTTGAGTCTGAAAAAATAACTCATGTAAATACAAAGATTAATCCAATCGAAGACTTAGAAACTATAAAAACTGAAATTATACTTTCAGATATAGACGTAATTCAAAAAAAACTTGATAAAGGTAAGAAAAAAATACTTGATCAAAAAGAAATTAAGATTTTAGAGGAAAAACTTGAGCAATTAAATCAAGGAACAGAAGTAAAAATCAATGATGAAAAGGAAAATAAATTTTTATCCAACCTGGGATTATTAAGTCTTAAACCTAAAATAATTGTTTGTAACGTCGATGAAGAAAGCGTAACAAAAGGTAATGCTTTTACTGATACTGTTAAAAACAACTATCCAGATGAAAAAGTAGTTATCATTTGTGCAGATATCGAAGACCAGATTATGGGTTTAGACAGTAGTGAAAGAGAAACCTTTATGAAGGAAATAGGTTTAAATAAAACTGGTCTTAAACAATTAATAAGAGAAGGTTATGATCTTTTAAATCTAGACACTTTTTTTACTTCAGGACCTGAAGAAAGTAGAGCGTGGACAGTAAAAAAAAATACTCCTGCCCCAAAAGCAGCAAGTGTCATACACACAGATTTTGAAAAAAATTTTATTAGAGCTGAAACAGTAACATGTGAAGATTTTATTAAATATGGTTCAGCTGAAAAATGTAAAGAAAACGGAAAATTAAGAATTGAAGGTAAAGATTATATTGTTAAAGATGGTGATGTCTTATACTTCCGTATCAACCCTTGACCATATCTTCTTCATACTTAGATAAACTAAAGTTGTAAGTAGAATTAAATAAATTATTACCTTAACTCCAGTTCGGTGCCTTTCTTCTAACTCAGGCTCAGCGGCCCAAGTTAAAAATGTTGTTACATCTTTAGCCATTTGATCTATAGTGGCTTGTGTGCCATCTGTATATTCCACTATATCTTCGCTCAAAGGAGATGACATTTTAATTTTATTTCCAATCATATACTTATTATAATAAACACCTTCATCTAAAATCATTCCTGCTGGTGGTTCTTCATACCCCATTAATACTGAATAAATATAATTTGATCCTCCAGGTCTAGCTTTTACAAGCACTGACATATCAGGTGGGTAGGCACCACCATTAGCTGCTATTGACGCATTCACATTTGGATAGGGACTTTTAAATTTGTCAGCTGGCCTTCCAGGTCTAGTAAACATTTCCCCTTGGCTATCTGGTCCATCTTCTATTTCAATGCTAGCTGCTATTGCCTTTACTTCTTGCTCAGAAAATTCTGGTCCGCCAGACTCTCCTAGATTTCGATAACTTAAATACTGCATCGAATGACAAGATGAACAAACTTCCTTATAAACTTGGAAGCCTCTTTGTAAAGAAGCTCTATCAAATTTACCCGTTAAGCCTTTAAAACTCCAATCAACTTTTAAAAGGTCCCCACCAGATCCCGCTCCTAGCGAAGGAACTATTGATGTTAATAAAAGAAAAAACGAGAGTATTAAAATTTTAAATTTAAATTTTTTCATTGTCTTTCCTAGCTAGCGATGGATCTGCACCGCCAGTTAATACCGGTTCTGAAATACTCATAGGAATTGGATCTGTTTTTTCAAGTAAGCCTACGACTGGTAATACGACAATAAAATGTAAAAAATAATAAATAGTCCCTACTCTAGCTAGTACCAAATAAATTCCTTCAGCTGGCATTGCTCCCATATAGCCAAGCATTAAAACGTCTAGTACAAATATCCAATAAAATTGTCGGTAGATAGGTCTAAATACCGCTGACCTAACTTTTGAAGTATCTAACCAAGGCAAAACAAATAATATAAATATTGCTCCAAACATTAAAATGACCCCGCCTAATTTATCTGGAACTGATCTTAAAATTGCATAAAAAGGTAATAGATACCACTCTGGTACAATGTGTGCTGGAGTAACCAAAGGATTTGCAGGAATATAATTATCCGAGTGACCTAGAACATTTGGTGAAAAGAAAACAAAACCTGCAAAAATAATCATAAACATTAATAATGCAAAAGCATCCTTAATTGTAATGTATGGATGAAAAGGCACAGTGTCTTTTGATGGTTTTTTTATATCAATACCAACAGGATTATTATTACCCGGAACATGAAGAGCCCAGATATGTAAAACAACTAATCCTAAAATTAAAAATGGTATCAAGTAATGTAAACTAAAAAACCTATTAAGAGTAGGATTGTCAACTGAATAGGCTCCCCATAACCAAGTTGTAATACTGTCACCAACTAATGGAATAGCGCTAAATAAGTTTGTTATAACTGTTGCGCCCCAGAAACTCATTTGACCCCAAGGCAATACATACCCCATAAAGGCCGCGGCCATCATTAAAAGATAAATCATCAACCCAATAATCCATATTACTTCTCTTGGAGATTTATAAGATCCATAAAATAAAGATCTAAATATATGAATATAAACGGCGAGAAAAAACATTGAAGCTCCATTGCTATGAATGTAACGAATTAACCAGCCATAATTTACATCTCGCATAATGTGTTCAACACTTGCAAATGCTAAATCTGCATGAGCTACATAGTGCATTGCTAAAACTATTCCTGTTATGATTTGTGTCAATAAGCAGAAAGTAAGAATTCCGCCGAATGTCCACCAATAATTAAGATTTTTTGGTGTAGGATAATCAGTTAAATGCGCTCCTAATGTTAAAAGTGGTAAACGATCGTTAAACCATTTTCCTAATTTTGACTTGGGTTTGTATTCGTGATCACTCATAATAATTAACCTATCTTAATAGTATTGCTGTCTACAAATTCAAACTTCGGTATTTCCATGTTCTTTGGTGCTGGACCTTTTCTAATTCTACCTGAAACATCATAATGTGATCCGTGACAAGGGCAAAACCAACCATTGAAATCACCTTTGTCTTTAAGAGGAACGCAGCCTAAATGTGTGCAAACTCCAAGCATCACTAACCATTCATCTTTTCCCTCTTTGACTCTTTCCTCGTCTTTTTGAGGGTCAGGAAGATCGGTTAGACTAACAGCTCTAGCTTCTGAAATTTCTTCTTGTGTTCTTCTTTTTAAAAATACGGGCTTACCTCTCCATAAAACTGTTATAGAGTTGCCAGGTTCAACCTGGCTTATGTCAACTTCTGTTGTTGCTAAAGCCTGCTGAGCTTTATCTGGATTCATTTGATCCACTAAAGGCCAAACAACTGCTCCAAGACCTACGGCTCCAATTGTATAGCTAGCGGTAAATAAAAAATCTCTTCTATTTACTTTTTTTTCTTCTTTGCTCATTGTTGAATGTGTTTATAATGGATTAAATTAATAAAACTATATTATTTAATTTTCTAGGGTCAGAATGACACATAAATAAAGCAAAAATAATGCACATAGCTCTATTTAAGCCAGATATACCTCAAAATACTGCGGCAATAATCAGATTAAGCGCTTGTTTAAATTTAAAGGTGCACATCATTGAACCTTGCGGCTTTAACTTGAATGACTCAAGATTTAAAAGAGTGGTTATGGACTACATGAGGTACAGTGAAATTTTTAGATATGAGGATTATGATATGTTTGTGAAAAAAAATAAAAAAAAAAGAATTATTTTAATGACTACTAAGGCAACTAATTATTACCATAAATTTAAATTTAAAAAGGACGATATTTTATTATTCGGTCGAGAAAGTGCAGGGGTACCTGAAAGTTTACATATATCAATTGAAAATAAAATTAAAATTCCAATGAATAAAAAAACAAGATCTCTTAATGTTGCTATGAGTGTGGCCATAATTGCTGCTGAAGCGTTAAGACAAAATAAGTTGTTAAAATAATGATCAATTCAAATTTTAGAAAAAAAATGGCTGATAGTTGGTTTTCTCATTTACAAAATCAAATCTGTAAAGAATTTGAATTTTTAGAAAATAATAAATTAAAATTTTCTAAAAGAGAATGGAAAAAGGATAAAGAAAAAGATGGTGGAGGCACTTCTTATCTTTTATCGGCTGGTAAAATTTTTGATAAAGTGGGTGTAAATAAATCAACAGTATCAGGTGTTTTTCCTAAACAATTTCGATCAAAAATCTTAGGTGCAGAGAAAAATGGAAAATATTGGGCTTCTGGAATTTCTGTCGTGGCTCATATGAAAAATCCTAAAATACCTGCACTTCATTTTAATACTAGATTTATCATGACTTCAAAAGAATGGTTTGGGGGAGGTATGGATGCCACTCCTAGTCATATGGATAATCAAGAAAAGAAAATAATCCATAATAATTTGAAAAAAATATGTTTACAAAATAAAAAAAATTATGAAAAATATAAAATCTGGTGCGATAAGTATTTCTATCTTCCACATAGAAAAGAGCCTAGAGGTATCGGTGGAATATTTTTTGATTATGAACAAAAAGATTGGGTTAACAATTTTAAATTTGTAAGGGAACTTGGTTTAACTTTCATTGATATTTCAAAAAAAATAATTAATAGAAAGAAAAAATTCAAGTGGAAAAAAAAAGATAAAGATAAACAATTAATAAAGCGAGGAAGATATGTTGAGTTTAATCTTTTATATGATAGAGGTACAAAATTTGGACTAAATTCTGGAGGTAATATTGACTCAATTTTAATGTCGCTTCCGCCTGAAGCTAGATGGAAATAAATAATGGAAAAAGAACCAATAACAGTAACTGGACTGAGAGATTTAAAATCTGAGCTGGAAGAATTAAAAAATATTCAAAGACCAAAAGTTGTCGAGGCAATTGCTGAAGCTCGATCACATGGTGATTTAAAAGAAAATGCCGAATATCATGCAGCTAAAGAACAACAGGGTTTAATTGAAGGAAGGGTAGTTGCGATCAACGATTTAATTGCCAGAGCGAACGTTATTGACGTCACTAAGATTGAAAATAATGGAAAAGTAATCTTTGGTTCTACAGTAAAAGTCAAAGATTTAGATACTGACAAAAAAATTTCTTATAGACTTGTTGGGCAAGACGAAGCTGACATTAAACAAAATCTTATATTCTTTAGAAGTCCTATCGGAAAAGCATTTATAGGAAAAGATAAAGGGCAAATGGTTACTGTCGCTACACCTTCTGGTGAGAGGAACTTTGAAATACTTGATGTTGAATATATTTAGCTTAAATTTGATTTAACTATTGATTTAACTCGATCCTTTGAAATCTTAAAACCATTTATAATCCACTCATCCTCAATTATTTTTAAAACTTTTCCTATTGCCGAACCTTCTTTCATGCCATTTTGTAATAGATACTTGCCGTCGATTGGAAAGATGTGCACTTTGGATTTAAGTATTTTTGTAAGTTTTTCCGAAAAGTCTTTGACCTTAAATTTTGAATTATTTACAAAATTTAATATATTTAAATTAATTATGTGCTTTTTATCGCTTAAGTAAATATTTTTTTCTAAATCTTTGTTAAAAAAATCCTTATTTTCTTGGACCAATCTTAAATCTTTAGCAAGCAAGTTTAAATTTTCTTTGGTAATTTGTGAAATTTTGTACTTATGTGCAAAATATTCATGGCTATTTTTTTCATCTATAAGTAAAATTGCTAGCATAATATCTCTAGTGATTTGTGAAGGATTGCAAATCTTTTTTAAGCGATCTAATCTTTCAAGATTATCAAACTCCGGAAAGATAAGAGAAAATAATTCTTTTAAATGCTCATTTTCATTTAAATTGATAAAATTTTGTAAATCTAAAATCTTAAATAATTCTAATAAAATTCTTTCTTTAGAAATTTTTTTAACTCCATTTAAATTAAGTTTAATGGCCTGATTAGTCGTGAGCTCTACTTTGCTATTATACATAATCTTAAAACGTATAAATCTTATTATTCGAAGATAATCTTCTTCAATTCTTTTTTGTGGATCACCAATAAACTTTACATTGTTATTTTTGAGATCGGCTATTCCCATTTGTGGATCAAAAAAATTTCCATTAATATCTAAATAAATTGCATTAATAGTGAAATCTCTTCTTTCTGAGTCAACATACCAATCACTTATGTATTCTACTTCGGCATGTCGGCCATCTGTTTCAATATCTTTTCTTAAAGTTGTCAACTCAAGTTTTAGTTTACCTGAAACCAAAGTGACTGTTCCATGTTTAATTCCAGTATCAACTACCTTAAAATTTGTGTTTTGAAATTTTTCTTTAATTTCATCTGTGCTTAAAATTGTTGCTATATCGATGTCGTCTATTCTATCTTTAGTAAGGTGTTTACGAACGCAACCTCCAACAAATCGTGCAACTACAATGTCTTCTGCATAGCCTTGCTGTAATGTTTTAAATACAAATTTTAATTCTTTTTTTTTATAAAAAGGAAATAAGTTTCTTTTAATTGTTCTTAAAAAATTAAGACTTAGATCAAGCATATATATTGTGGCTGGGGCACTAGGATTCGAACCTAGGATGGCGGTATCAAAAACCGCTGCCTTACCGCTTGGCTATGCCCCAATGTTAAGGAACCTGTTATATCATATATCATAAAAATTAAACACTTTTCGCTAATGAAAACCAAATTTTTGGATACTTAATTTTTAAATTATTTAAGGCTTTTTTTGCTGTAATCTGATCTTTAAATAAACCGTAACAAACTGAACCGGAACCCGTCATTCTAGAAAAACAACATCCTCTCTCATTTCTAATATTTGTTAATAATTTTTTTATTAGAGGGTATTTTTTTTCAACAATTGATTGTAAATCATTACCATTTTTAGATAAATAACTAATAAATTTATCTTTTGTATTAATTTTATTTTTTATTAATAATCTCTTTTTATTATACTTTTTCACCTTAGAATAAATCAGCTTTGTAGGGCATTTTATTTTCGGCTTAATTAACACAAAAAATAATTTTGGCCTTTTTTTGAGATCTATAATGGTATCTAAATTTTTTAAAAACCCTTGTTTATAAAAAAAAAGCCTCAAATCAGATCCAATTCTGCGTGATACTTTATTTAATAAGTTCTCATTGATCTTTTTTTTTAATAAAAATTTTAAGATAGAAGCTGCGTTACTTGTGCCTCCTCCCAAGCCACCAAAAATAGGAATATTTTTAGTAACAGTAATAGAGTAGTAATTTGAAACTAATTTCAACCTTCTAAGCATTTTTAAAAGATTGAAAATAGAATTATTATTTTTTTTTAATGAGTCTGTAAAAGAACCTTTAAAAATAATCTTATCTTTATATCCTTTAATTTTTTTAAGCTTAATTTTGTCATTTAAGTTTATTAAGCAAAAATAAGATTGGATTTCATGTAAGCCATTTTTAAGCTTAGAATTAACTGTTAATGAAAGATTAATTTTAGAATATGACCTTAGTATCACGCGTTAAAGACCTTTAATTAGTTTTTCTTCAATAGTTTGTTTAAGTTTATTCTCGGTCTTTTCAAGATTCAAAACATAATTCCAGTAGTACCTTGCCTGAATTTTATTTCCATTTTTCCATAAAACATCGCCATAATGATCGTTTACTATTGGGTCACCAGGCATCAGCCGCACTGCTGATTGGAGATACTCTTTAGATTTATTATACCTTTTTAGTTTAAATAAAGCCCAACCAAGAGAGTCGATTATATAAGGATCATTTGATTTTAGTTTATTAGCTTTTTCCAACATGTTTAAAGATTTTTCTATTTTAATTCCCTGCTCAATCCATGAATATGCCAAATAATTAATAACGTAAGCCTGGTTTGGGTCTGCTTTTAACGATAATAGTAAGTCTTTTTCTGCTTTATCCCATTCTCCGATTTGTTCATAAGCAACACCTCTTCCTTCAGTTGCTTCCACATACAGCGAGTGTTCTTTGCCGACTGTATTTATTATTTTAGAGTAATAAATAATTGCATCTTTAAATTTTTCATTATTTTTTAACAGCTCAGCATAATCAAAAGTTTCATAAATTTCTTTAATAAGTAAGTTTTCATAAGCATCACTTACAAGTTTAATTGCTTCATTTTTATTTTTTTCTTTAAAAAGAATTTTTGCGAGCTGTTTAGAAGAGTACCAATGAAATGCTTCTCCTTTTTTGCTTAGGTTGTTGTATATTTTTTTTGATAATTTAAAATTTTCAATTTCATAAAAGTTTTCTGCTAACAAGGTATCATAAGAATGAAAAGCCTCGTTAAGATATTTTGCAAGATTTAAATAAAAGTTAGATAAAGAATAAATTGACTGTGAAGATAAAGCGTTAGCAGTAATGTATAAAATTTCAGCAATTACATGTTCCTCTTTTTTACAGTCAAATATTGAAACATTTTTTTTTTCATTTAAATCGATCTTATACTGATTTATTAATAAATTTCTTGGATAGATTTTAAGCGAAGATTTTACAATATCTTTAGCTTTATTTATTTTTCCAGATGAAGCTAAATATGAAGCATAAAAATAATTATATCTCGAAAAATCTACTTTTGCGTCTGACGTAATTTGAGCGAATAAGTTTGTTGTATTTGGACTATCAAAAAAACAATTTAAAAAAACATTTTGTATTTTCTTTAAATTTTCGAATCTTTTGTCTAATTTTTTTAACTCTCTAGAAGATTTATCTAAATTTAAATTGGATAAACTAGACCAGATATAAAGTGAGTTGGAAACATAGTTATTAAGTGTAAATCTTGAATTTCTATTTTTTGCCTTTAAAAAATACTTTTTAGCTAAATCTAAGTTTGAATTTTTAAGATAAAAAACTCCTGTAATTAAGTGACTTTCAAAACTATCTTTTTTTAGCTTTTCAAGTTTTCTCGAATAATTAAAAGCTTCCTTTAATTTTCCAGAATTCACTAAGGCATATAAGTATTTAACTGAGTAATTTGAATGCTTAGTCTCAAGTCCGTTTAATTTTTTTAAAAAACTGAATGACTCTTCGTATTGATTTTCATTTAAAAGTAGTATTCCAGAAAAATAGTTAGATACATGCTCTGCTTTAGTAAACTTATCCAAAGATTTGGCAGATGGTGTGGAAAAAAATATAATGACAAATAGAGATTGTATTATAGTCTTAAAATAAAAATTAAATGTATTCATAATAACTAATGGTTAAAAAAAACAACTTTAGCACTGCAAAATTAATTAAATACTATAAACTTATTAATTATAATTTAATTTACAATAATAAGGCAATCAATAGGTATAAAAAGGATAATTTTGAAATAACAGCTGATAAAGCTAGTAATTTAAAAAGGTTAAAAAAATCTATTTCAAATCTTAAAAATTGCAGTCTTAAAAACAATGCTACGAACATAGTTTTTAGTGATGGAAATCCAAAATCTAAGATTATGCTATTAGGTGAGGCCCCTGGATCAAACGAAGATCAAGAAGGATTACCTTTTGTTGGTCGAGCGGGAAATTTATTAGATAAAATGTTAGCTTCAATCAATTTAGATAGAAAAAATGTTTATATATCAAACATTATAAATTACAGGCCTCCAGAAAATAGAAGGCCCACCGATGAAGAAATGAAGAGATATTTACCATTTGTTAAAAAACATATTGAAATAATTGCACCTAAAATTTTAATTTTATTAGGAAGTACTGCAATGAATGCACTTATAGGTAATGATATAGTTATATCAAAAGTTAGAGGACAGTGGATAGAAAAAGAATTTGGGCAGTGTAATACGTCAGTAATTGTCACTTTTCACCCTGCCTTCTTAATGAGACAGCCCACTCAAAAAAAATTAGCTTGGGTTGATCTTCAGATGATCAGAGACAAAAAAGCTAAATTAAAAATTTAATTGAATACAAAAATAATTACAGCTGGGGTTGATGAAGTAGGTAGAGGCTGTTTAGCAGGACCGGTAGTTTCAGCGGCTGTTATATTAAAAGAGGGAATAAATTTAAGTTTATTAAAAGACTCAAAAAAAATTACTTTTAAAAAAAGAATAGAAATCGCAGATCATATCAAACTTAACTCAATTTATGCTGTTGGTATGGCTTCTGTTGAAGAAATACTCAAAATTAATATTCTTCAAGCAGCTTTACTTTCGATGAAAAGAGCAGTCGATCAACTATCTGTTAAACCAGAATTAATTTTGATCGATGGAAGTTTTGCACCTCAAGGATTAAAAAATTTTAAAACAATCATTAATGGTGATGAAAAAGTTAAATCTATTAGTGCCGCTTCTATTGTAGCAAAAGTTTATAGAGATGGACTTATGATTAAATTATCAAAAAAATATCAAAATTATGCTTGGGAAAGAAATTTTGGTTACGGCACAAAAGCTCATATGGAAGGTTTAAAAAAATTTGGAATAACCTCACATCACAGAAAAAGCTTCAAGCCCATACACAAGATCTTGTCGAGTTAGGACTCTAATGCACTAAAAGAGTCTTTTTTTTACTAATATTGTTTGACCGAAGATTCAATTTCGGGTTGAATCTAGAAATGTCAAATTTTTTTAACTCAATTATTAATGGTGATTGTCTCAGCGAATTAAAAAAGATTCCTGATAAATCTTTTGATTTAGTTTTTGCTGATCCTCCTTACAACATGCAAATAGGTGAAACTTTAACAAGACCAGATGCTAGCAAAGTAAACGGAGTTGATGATAAATGGGATCAATTTATTAGTTTTGAGCATTACGATGATTTTTGCAAAGCTTGGTTAATAGAATGTAAAAGAATATTAAAAGAAAATGGAAGTATCTGGGTTATAGGTTCCTATCACAATATTTTTAGACTTGGTTACCATTTACAAAATTTAAATTATTGGCTTCTTAATGATGTAATTTGGCGAAAAAATAATCCTATGCCAAATTTCAGAGGAACACGATTTACCAACGCCCATGAAACTTTAATTTGGGCTTCTAAAAATAAAAAATCAAAATATACATTTAATTATCAATCACTTAAGTGTCTTAACGATGATTTACAAATGAGATCTGATTGGATGCTGCCGATTTGTAATGGAAAAGAAAGATTAAAAAAAAGTAATGGTAAAAAAGTCCATTCTACCCAAAAACCAGAAGCGCTTTTACATAGGATTATTTTAGCTACAACCAATAAGGGTGACGCAATATTCGATCCTTTTTTAGGTACAGGAACTACAGCAGTAGTTGCAAAAAAGCTAGGTAGAAAATATTTTGGAATAGAGAGAGACAAGAAGTACTTTAAAGCTGCGAGTGAAAGAATAAAGAGAGTTAAAGTAATTGAAGAAGATTATTTAGATACAATTGAAAATAATAAATCAAAGCCAAGAATACCTTTTGGTTCATTAGTTGAATTAGGAATTCTTAAGCCAGGAACTGTACTTTTTGACACTAAAAAAAAATTTAATGCGAAAATTATGGTCGATGGCAGCATCAAATGTAAGGAATCAGAGGGATCAATTCATAAAGTTGCGGCAAAGATTATGGGTGCAGAAAGCTTCAATGGCTGGACATATTGGCATTGTGATATTAATGGCACAACAGTTGTTATTGACAGTCTAAGACAAAAATTTATTTCTGATAGACAAATTTAATTTCTATAAACTTTACCTAAGTAGCCCTGAATAAAAGTTTTACGCTTAATTAGAAATTTCAAAAATATATTTCTAATTTTTTGCATCATTAAACTTGAAAAATGAAATGCGAAGAAATTAAAATTTGATCTTTTTCTAATAATTTTAACTCTCTTAGATCTTTGCTCAAAGTAAGTATTATTTTTATCTAATTTATCTTTTAATAGTAGGGTAAAAATTTCATGCGCACTTTCAATAGACTGCCCTGCTCCTTGAGCCAAAGTTGGTAAAAAACCATTGAAAGCATCTCCAATATAAAAAACTTTTTTATTTTTAGATGGAAAAATATTAGGTGTAGAATATAAAGGCCAAGATTTAACATCATTATTAAATAAGTTTTTTAAACTAGGATTTTGTTTTAAAACAACTTTCTCAATTAAAGACTTAATATTATCTGGATCATATTTTTTACTTCTAATTACACAGGCCATGTTAAATTCTTTCTTTTTATTGATAGGATAAAGCACAATATGTGTATTTCCTCCCATCAATAAACTTATATTTTGTTCATTTATATTTAATTCTGATTTTGATTTTAAAATTACTCTTACTGCTACAGCTTTTTTATATTTTGGTGTATTTTTTTTCTTCTCAAAAAAAGATCTTGTATTAGAAAATATTCCATCTGCAACAATCACGTAATCAACAAGATCGTTAGTGTTATCGTCAAACTTTATTAAAACTTTTTCTTTTAATTCTGATACTTCTTTAATTTTTTTTCCAAATCTTAGATGTTGAGTGTAAATATCTTCTTTTAAATTTTCTATTAAAGTAGATCTTTGCAAAGTTGTATATTTAAATTCGCTCGTATTGAATTTAGCTAGATCTAAATCACATATTTTTTTATTTCGAATATCATAAAAGTCTAAAGTATTTGGTTGAAATATATCTTTTTTGTCAATTTTATTAAAATTAATTTTATTTAAAATTTTAATACTATTTGTAGCTAATTGGACGCCATATCCTTCATCAAGAGAGAGGCTTTCTTTTCTTTCATAGACCATAAATTCATGATCAGAATATTTTTTGATAAGGTTTGCTAGAGTGAGCCCGGCTATGCCTGCGCCAATAATGGCTAATTTTTTTTTCATCAAAATAAAATTGACACTTGTTTAAAAATTTTTTTTGTAAAGCTTGGCATAAATTCTTTATTATTTTTTAAAAAGTACCAATTATAATTAGAAGGTTTTTTGGAAGAAAATTTGTAGTATAAATTTATATTTAATTTAAGATTAGAGATTGAATTTTTATAATTTTTTAAAAATTTCCAACTTTTGTTTCTTGGTTTCTCTTTCATTTTTTTTATTGCGGGAAGATTAAAATTTTTAAGAAAACTTATTTCATTTTCTTTGGTTAGTGCTATTTGCTTATTGTTATTTAAATAACAAAAAATATCGTAATTAATTTCTTTTATCATTTTTTTTTCTTTTGTATTAATTTTTTTAAAAGATTTAAAATACTTACAGTTATTGTTCAAACAACATATGCTACATTTTGGGTCTTTTGGTTTACATATTAAAGCCCCGAACTCCATTAAAGCTTCTACAAAATCTGCATTTCTATTTGTTTTAAAAAGTTTATCTTTATTTAATATGATTAATTGCTCATAGTTTATCTTTTCTTTTTTTTTATTGAGAAGTCTTGCAAACACTCTCTTTACATTTCCATCTATTGCAATTTTTGGCTGGTTATGAATTAAACCAAGTAAGGCATTCGCTGTATAGTCTCCCACCCCTGGTAACTTTTTAACTTCTTCAATGGTATCAGGAAGTTTTGAATTATATTTTTTTATTATCAATTTAGAGGAAGCTAAAAGATTTCTTGCACGCCTATAATAACCTAATCCTTCCCAAAGTTTTAAAATTTGCTTTTCATTACTTTTCGACAACGACTTTAGAGTCTTAAATTTTTTTGTAAATCTCTTAAAATAAGGAATTACTGTTTTTACTTGAGTTTGTTGCAACATAAATTCGCTTAAAATCCTATAATAAAGCTTTTTTGGCGATTTTTTGCTCACACGCCATGGTAAAGTTCGTTTGCTATTATCATACCAAGCAAGAATTTTTTTTGATAATATGTTGTCAAAATGCATAGTAAAAATAATAATAAAACTCAGACTTTCATACAAGGACTTAGGCCGTTTTCAAGCTCGATTCCAAAAACTTTAAAAAAACATTTAAGAAAAGGTGGTTATAACTATTCTAACATAGTTGATAACTGGACTAAAATGGTAAGTCAAAAAACCTCTGATGCCTGCTACCCAAACACTGTAAAAATGGGAAGAGATATGAGAGATGGAACATTAGTTCTAAATGTAATTCATGGAAAAGAAATGCAAGTCGAATACGAAAAAGCTGAAATAATAGATAAAATAAATAGTTTTTTTGGGTATAATTGCATTAGTAACGTTACTTTAAAAATAGTACAAAATGAAATAATTACAAAAAATAAAAGTTTTCCAAAAATAAAAGACGCATCAAAAATAAAAGAAAAGATGAACAAAGTGAATAATAAAGAGCTTAAAAACTCTCTCAATAATTTCCTAAAAGCATATAATGAAAGAAGCAAATAAGTTTTTATATAAAACAATTTTTTTAATATTTTTTATACTGTCTGCTCAAGCAGAAAGTAAAGTGTTATCTATCGGTGACCCCGAAGCAAAAGTTACGATTAAAGTTTTCTCTTCCTTAACGTGCCCTCATTGTGCTGACTTTCATAAAAATATTTATGAAAAATTAAAAGAGGAATATATTGATAAAGGTTTAGTCAAATTTGAACACCATGCTTTTCCATTAGATTTGGCTGCGCTAAATGCTGAGATCGTAGTTAGATGCCAAAATAGTATTGAAAAAAAATTTGACCTCCTTACCGATATATATAACAAACAAACCACTTGGGCAGTTGGATCTGATATAAATAAAATAAATCAATTGATAAAAAAAGTTGGTATTAATTTTGGTTTAACTAATGAAAAAATGGATAAATGTCTTAAGAATGAGCAAGCTCAAGATGAAATTTTAGAACAAAGAATTGAGGCTCAAAAAAAATATAAAATAGAATCAACTCCTACTATTATAATCAATGAAAAAAAATATTCTGGTAAAGTTGACTTTAAGCAATTTAAAAAAGCAATTGATAAAAAACTGTAGATGAACTTTAAACGACTTGAAATAACTGGCTTCAAATCTTTTTCAGAAAAAACAAATTTCCTTATTGAAACTGGACTTACAGGAATTGTTGGACCGAATGGTTGCGGTAAATCTAATATTGTTGAGTCTTTAAGATGGTGCATGGGAGAAAATTCTGCAAAGAGCATGAGAGGTTCTGGAATGGAGGATGTTATTTTTTCAGGAACTGCTAACAGACCTTCAAAAAACATTTCAGAAGTAGTTTTGCTTTTAGATAACCAAAATAAAGAAGGGCCAGCTCAATATAAAGATTTTAATGAAATTACTGTAAAAAGAAAAATAGAAAAAGATAAAGGATCGAAATACTACATTAATGATAAAGAAGTTAGAGCTAGAGATGTGCAAACCTTTTTTGCTGATCTATCTACTGGAGCGCACTCTCCATCACTCATTAGTCAAGGTCGAATTGGTCAACTAGTTACCGCAAAACCTATAGAACGAAAATCTATACTAGAGGAAGCTGCAGGAATATCTGGAATACACGCTAGAAGACAAGAGGCGGAAACAAGATTAAATGCTGCAGAAAATAATCTTAAAAGAGCGGATGAATTAAAGAAACAACAACAAAAACAACTTGATAATTTAAGAAAACAAGCTGAAGAAGCTACACGTTACAAAGAAATATCTAGGGAAATTAAAAAAATTGAGGCAGGCTTATATTATCTAAAAATTAGTGAAATAGAAAAGGATAAAAAACAAATAGAAGAAAAACTTAGTGAGTTGGACGATGAAATAAGCGCAATAAATATAGATTTAAATCACAATAATACTTTACTCGAAGAGGAAAATAAAAAGCTTGAACCATTAAGAGATAAAAAAATGGAAAGTGCTGCAAAACTTCAAAAGCTTAATTTAGACATGGCTAATCTAGTTGAGGAGGAGTCCAGAGTTAAATCTCTCCAAGAAAAACTAGAAAAAGGAATTAAAACAGTTGAGTCTGATCTTGAGCGAGAAAGAAGTATATCGCTTGATGCCAATATAAATGAAAAAAGAATTTCAAAAGAAAAAGAGGCTCTTTTGAAAACTGAAAATAAACTTTTAGCTGTTGAAACTAATTCATCCAAGGAACTTAAAACATCAAAAGCTCAATTAGATAGTTTGCAATCTCAATTAGATGCAATGTTAAATCAAATTGAAAATGATATTGATGAAGATAAAAAACTCTCAAAAGAGACTTTTAAAGAACTAAAACACCTTATTAAAAAAATTACTTCTTCACAGGAAGAATATGCAGAAAAATATGGAAAAGATAAGTCAATTCAAAATGACTCGATTAAGAGAAAAGAGAGGATTAAAAATATTGATATTGAATTAGAAAATTGGATAAATTTAAAATCAAACTCTGAAAAAATGAATTTAGAATTAAGTGACCGTAAAAATAAGTTGCTTACTGAATTAAGTGAAAATCAAAAAAATCCAGAACGTATCGCTACTTCAAAAGGTCAAAATTTACAAAACTTAGAAAATACTGTAAAAAGAAATGAAGAAATTGAAAATGAACTAATAGAAGCGGAAAAAAAATATAATTTAATAAATCAAAACTTGAAAGAAATACAATTAAAACTCTCTAGTTTAAAAGAAAACAAAGCCAGAAATGAAGCAACTATTGAAGGAATAGAAAATAGAAAAAAAGATCTATTACATTCTGTTAAAAATGAATTAAATATTAATGACGAGGCATCAATACTACCTCAATCTGATTTAAATGATGTTTCGCCTGACAGTTTACCTTCCCTTGAAGAACAGTCTAAAAAAACAGAAAAAATAAAAAAACTAAGAGAGTCTCTTGGATCAGTAAATCTTAGAGCTGATGAAGAGACAAAAAAATACGAAACAGAAATAAAAAAAATGGAAGACGATAGAGACGACCTTTATTCTGCAATAGTAAAATTAAAAACAAGTATTGACGAATTAAATCAAAAAGGAAGAGAACGTTTGCTTGAAGCTTTCACCAAAGTTAATAGAAAATTTAATGAAGTCTATACAAAACTGTTCAACGGAGGTACTGCTAAAATCGAACTAGTTGACTCAGATGATCCTTTGGAAGCAGGTTTAGAAATGTTCGTCTCTCCTCCTGGAAAAAGATTACAATCAATCTCTTTATTATCAGGTGGTGAACAAGCTTTAACAGCTATGTCTTTAATCTTTGCTGTATTTTTAGTCAATCCATCTCCAATTTGTGTATTAGACGAAGTAGATGCTCCATTAGATGATGCCAACGTTACAAGATTTTGTAGCTTGTTAGATGAGCTTACAAAAATAACAAAAACAAAATTCATTATTATTACTCATCACGCATTAACAATGTCTAGAATGCATAGATTATACGGGGTCACAATGGCTGAACAAGGTGTCAGCCAATTAGTTTCCGTTGATTTACAAAAAGCGGAAGAACTGGTTGCTTAAAATATTTTAATAATGACTATTCCAGAAGACTTTAAAACTCGCCTAAAAATTGCAAAATCAAAAATAAAAAATCAAGTTCAGTCTGAAAATGAAAAAAGAGGCTCTTTTATGGGTAATGCTTTTAAATTAGGCACAGAACTTGTAGCTGCTGTTGCAGTTGGGACAATTATTGGGTTTATTTTAGATAGTTGGTTTGATACTAAACCATGGTTAATTATAATATTCTTTTTTTTGGGCGCGGCGGCAGGCATGTTAAACGTAATCAGAACTGCCAACCGAATGCAAAAAGAAGACTAAATAAAGGAACTTATGGCAGGAAATCCAATGCAACAATTTAGTGTTTATAAAATTGGACCAAAAATTAATATTGCTGGCGTTGACTTGTCTTTTACTAATGCAAGTTTGTTTATGGTAATTAGCGCCTCTGTTATATTGCTTTTTTTATTTTTAGGCACAAAAGAAAAAAAAATTATTCCAGGTAAAATTCAATTAATTGCAGAAATGTTTTATAGTTTTGTAGCTAAAATGATAAGTGATACCGCAGGCTCAAAAGCTAAACCTTATTTTCCTTTTATTTTTAGTTTATTCATGTTTGTTTTATTTTGTAACATGGTAGGCATGCTTCCATATTCATTTACAGTTACAAGCCATATCATTGTCACTTTAATTTTAGCTTTATTTATTTTTATATCAGTAACTATTATCGGATTTGCAAAACATGGTCTTAAATATCTAAGTATTTTTGTACCTAGTGGAGTGCCAGCTGTTCTGCTACCATTGATAACCATAATTGAAATTATTTCTTATTTAAGTAGACCGGTTAGTTTATCAGTACGATTGTTCGCAAACATGATGGCTGGTCACACGATGTTAAAAGTTTTTGGAGGCTTTGTTATAAGTTTAGGAATATTAGGTGGATGGTTACCGCTTAGTTTTTCAATAGCATTAACTGGTTTGGAAATCTTAGTTGCATTTCTTCAAGCTTATGTTTTTGCAATACTAACCTGCATCTATTTAAATGATGCATTAAATTTACATCATTAATTAATAAAGGAGGAAAAATGGAGTTAGAAGCGGCAAAAATGATTGGAGCAGGTCTTGCAGCAATCGCACTAGCAGGGGCTGGAGTAGGTATTGGAATTATTTTCGGTAACTACCTTTCTGGGGCTATGAGAAATCCGTCTGCAGCACAAAAACAATTCCCTAATTTGCTTTTAGGATTTGCTTTGGCTGAAGCAACAGGTTTATTCGGACTAGTAGTAGCCTTAATTATTTTATTTGCATTTTAGTTAAATAAAATAATGAAGAGCTACTTAAGTTTAATAATAGCTACTTTAGCTATACCGGATGACTTATTTGCAGCTGAGGCTGGTATGCCTCAGCTGGACCCAACGTATTGGGCATCGCAAACTTTCTGGCTAATTTTAGTTTTTACAATTTTATATATTTCAATTGAAAAATTTTATCTTCCGAAAATTAAAAATAATCTTGATAACCGAGAAAATCAAATTAAAGAAGATTTAGAAGCCGCTAACAAGTTTAAAGAAGCATCTGAATTAAAATCAAAGGAGTACGATAGAATTTTAGAAAACTCAAAAAAAGAAGTAATCAAAATACATTTAGAAACTAAAAATAAATTAGATAAAGATATTCAAAATAAAAAAAAGATTATAGAGAAGGAAATAGAAAATGAAATAATTAAGGCTCAAAAAGAAATTAACGAACTTAAAAAAAACTCAATTTCTAGCATTCAAAGTATTTCAATAGATTTAGCTTCAAATATAATTGAGAATATATCAGGAGATAAATTAAATGAAAGTAGCATCAAAGCAACTGTAGAAGATTTCTCAAAAAAGAATATAGGTAAATATTTATGACCATAGATGCAACATTTTGGGTAATGATATCCTTTTTTCTATTTGTCGGATTGCTTATTTATTTTCAAATTCCTCAAAAAATTAAAGTAATGCTTGAAGATAATATCTCAAGTATTAAAAATCAAATTGATGAAGCTAATAAACTTAAAGAGGATGCTAAAAATATATTAACAGAACATGAAAAAAAAATAAGCGATTCAAAAGAAGAGGTAAAATTAATGATTGCTAAAGCTGGTGAAGATGCTGAAAAAAATATAATCAAAACTAATCAAGATTTTCATAATTTGATGGAAAATAGAAAAAAAAATGCTGAAGAGCGAATTAAGCAGTTAAAAAATCAAGCCTTAAAAGATATAAGAAATGCTTCTGTCAAAGTCGCTATAGCGTCGGTTGAAAAACTATTAAAAAATTCACTTGATAAAAGCAAATTAAATAAAATTTACTTGGCCAGTATAGAAGAAACAAAATTAGCACTTAAGAAAAAATCCAGTTAGAATAGGCCATAATTAACAATGGCAAAAACAATAATAATTATTGGCTCTGGTATCGGTGGTTTAGCAGCATCTTTAAGATTAAGAGCTAAAGGTTATAAAGTTACTTTAGTAGAAAAACATCCTGACCTTGGCGGTAGAGCTAGAGTGTTCAAAAAAGGAGATTTTACCTACGATGGTGGTCCAACTGTTATAACTGCACCATATCTATTTGAGGAATTGTTCTCTTTATTCAATAAAAAAATTTCTGATTATGTGAAAATTATTCCATTAGATTTGTGGTACCGTTTTGTGTTTAATGATGGAGATACATTTGATTACAACGGAGACGATAAATCAATGGAAGAGCAAGTTAAAAAATATAATCCTGATGATTATGATGGTTACAAAAAACTAGTTAAATTCACTGAAAAAATCTTTGATAAAGGTTTTACAGATTTAGCTGATAAACCTTTTAACAATTTAACTTTTATGATCAAGCAAATTCCATCTCTATTTAAATTGAAAAGTTATAAGTCCGTCTACAGTCTAGTCTCAAATTATATTTCAAATAAGAAACTAAGAAAAGTATTTAGCATGCACCCTCTTTTGGTTGGTGGAAATCCTTTCAGTACAACTTCAATTTATACATTAATCTTATTTTTAGAAAAAAAATGGGGCATTCACTATTCAATGGGTGGCACTGGAAATGTTATAAAAGCGTTAGAAAAATTAATGATAGAGGAAAATATTAAAATTATTAAAAATTCTGAAGTTACAGAAATTCTTACAAAAAATAAAATGGTGCAAGGCGTAAAAATAAATAACTCAAAAATAATAAATTGTGATTATGTAATTTGTAATTCAGATCCACCAAATGTTTATAATAACCTAATTAAATCAAAAGATGATTATAATTTTTTGTTTAAACAAAAGATGAAAAGAATGGATTATTCAATGGGATTATTTGTTTACTATTTTGGTTCAAAAAAAAAATATAAAAATGTAGCCCATCATACAATTTATTTTGGAGAGACTTATGAAAAACACTTAGATAAAATTTTTGAAAAGAAAATATTATCTAATGACATAAGTTATTATTTGCATAGACCATCGGCAACAGATCCAAATATGGCACCAGACGATCAAGATGCTTTTTACGTTCTAGTTCCAGTGCCTAACAATTTATCTAAAATAAATTGGATCAAGCAAGGTGATAAATTTAAAGATTTGATCTTAGAAAAAATGGATAAAACAGTTTTGCCAGGGATAAAAGAAAATGTCGTAAGTGATTTTTATCTAACACCTGATTATTTTGAAATAGATTTGGCAACTCTTCATGGCTCTGGTTTTTCAATTCAACCAAAATTTTCTCAATCTGCGTATTTTAGATTTCATAATCAATCGGAAATATTTAAAAACCTATACTTTGTAGGAGCGGGAACTCATCCTGGCGCGGGAATGCCTGGGGTTCTTTCTTCTGCAAAGGTTTTAGATAATTTATTTTAATGAAAAGTAATTTATTAAAAAAACATGCTAAATCTTTTTATTGGGCAAGTTTTTTCTTATCAGGTGATACTTTTAATAAATGTTCCTCTTTATATAATTTTTGTAGAACATTAGACGATATAGTTGATGATGAGAACAAACTTGAATTTAAAAAAGAAAATTTCTTAAAATTTAAAAATGATTTTGAAAGCAAAGAACCTAACAATCAAATTATAAAAGATATGTGGTCATTAATGAATAGTGAAAATATTTCAAAAAAAATTGTACTGGATTTATTTGATGGAGTTGAAACAGACTTAAAAGAAAAAGTAGAAATTAATTCAAAAAAAGATTTGCTTGTTTATTCTTATAGAGTTGCTGGAACTGTCGGATTAATGATGTCAAAAATACTGAAAGTAAATACCAAAGAGTCTCTTAAAGGAGCGATTGATCTTGGTATAGCCATGCAACTTACAAATATCGCTCGAGATGTATATGAAGATAAAAAAAGAAATAGGCACTATATAAAATCTGATTTTACTTCAATAGAGGAAACAATATACGAGTCTGAAATTTTTTATCAAAAATCTTTTAAATCTATAAGTAGTATAACATTAAGATCTCGATTTTCAGTAATCGTAGCAAGACGTATTTATAAGAAAATTGGTGATTATATTCTTAAGCAAAAGAATATAGAAAATTACAATAAAGCAGGCAAAATTTACGTCCCTTTATTTGAAAAAGTAATTCAGACTTTTTTATCAGTTTTTGACTTTGTTAAGTTATTATTCGTCAAGAATTTAAGCTACGATAATCACTCAAATCACAATATTTTAAAGCAAGAGATTAATTTGAATGAAAGAATTTGACTATATAATAATTGGTGGTGGGTGCGCGGGCTTGTCACTAGCCTATGAACTTGAAATTAATAGTAAGTTGAAAGAAAAAAATTTAGCTGTTATTGAAATTCGAGATGAGTACAAAAGAGATAAAACTTGGTCGTTTTGGAAAGTTTCCGACCATAATTTTGAAGATTGTGTAATAAAAAGTTGGAATAATTTTACAATTAACTCTTCGGAAGGTTTTAATGAATTAATAAATAAATCTTTTCCTTATCAAAGTATTGATAGCGGAAAATTTTACAAAAAAATAAATTCAAAACTTAGAATGAATCCTAATGTAAGTTTTTTTAAAAATCTTAGCGAGATAAATTCGAAAAACTCATTAATCTTCAACAGTGTTTTTGAAGATAAGTTAGATAAATCCAAACTATGGCAACACTTTCAAGGAATTGAAATAGAAACGTCTAATGATATTTTTGACGATGAAATTATAAACTTAATGGATTTTAATTGTGATCAGAAGAATAATGTGCATTTTTTTTATACTCTCCCCTTCAGTAAAAATAAAGCTTTAATCGAAACTACATGGCTATCAGACTTGAAAGATCAAAGTCTTATGGATTATGATTTACAATTAGAAAATTATATTAAAAATAATTTGAATATTAAAAATTATAAAATAAATTTTATAGAAAAGGGTGCTATACCCCTATTTTATCCAAATTTTAAAAATGATGGCAAAACAATCAATATTGGTTCAGCTGGTGGAATGACTAGATTGAGTACGGGATACACTTTTTTAAATATCCAAGAACACAGTAAATATATTGTAAAAAATATTGCTACAATTGAAAAAACAAAAGCATATAATATAGGAAGAAAGTATCAGATCTTAGATAAAATATTTTTAAAGGTTCTAAAAAATCATCCGGAAAAAATGCCAAATATTTTTTTCAATATGTTTAAAACCTCTTCAAACATTGCTATCAAATTTTTATCTAATAAAAGCAATGTTTTTGAAGATATTAATATTATAAGTAAAATGCCTAAATTAATTTTTATGAAAGCGTTATTTTATTAATGGAAAAAATAAGTTTTAGACACTCAGTAATATTTTTTAATTTTTGTATTTTTGTTAGCCCGTTTTATTTCATATCAAAATTTGAACCAATATTTTTTTGTCTTTTCTTAATATTAATTCTAGGAATTTCTCACGGTGCATTAGATGATATTAAAGGAAAGAAACTCTCAAAATTGTTTGGCTATAAATCATCTTTTTCCTTTTATTTTACCTACGTATTGATTTCACTATTAATAATAATTTGCTGGTTAATATTTCCTAATATCATTCTGCTATTATTTCTAATTGTCGCCTCATACCACTTTGGTAAAGAAGATACGGTTTTTTCTTTTAAAAAAAAATATTGGATACCTGAATGTTTATACTTTTTTAAAGGATCAACAGTAATCATAGCCCCACTATTATTTCAAAAGGATAAAACAAATGAAATATTTCAAACTTTGAACTTTAACGTTTTTGATTCTCAAATATTTACAGATCAATTTTTAATAATTTTATTATGCCTAAGCTTTTTCTCATCTTTATATATTTCAAACCAAAAAAACACTGACTTAAAAGGATTAATGTTTATGGATTTCTTTTCATTGATAATATTAAATCTTTTCTTAACTCCTATTTTAGCTTTCACACTTTATTTTTGTTTTCTTCATTCTATAAGACATTCAA
>Ga0233444_10000769_pt1 | contig 39457 bp, 42 predicted proteins | sample SI_124_October20_6_FD_182792 | JGI IMG/M metagenome (GOLD analysis project Ga0233444, IMG submission 182792) | Seawater microbial communities from Saanich Inlet, British Columbia, Canada - SI_124_October2016_10_MG | ecosystem: Environmental > Aquatic > Marine > Inlet | place: Canada: British... | reverse complement strand
AGATCTCCAATTTTAACGTTCTCTAATTTTATACCAAGATCTTCTGAAATTACTTGTCCGCCAGTTAATATAGCAATATCTTCTAACATTGATTTTCTTCTGTCACCAAAACCTGGAGCCTTAACAGCAACAACTTTTAGACCACCTCTTAGTTTATTTACAACTAAAGTTGCTAAGGCTTCACCTTCTACATCTTCAGAAATAATCATTAACGGTCTATTGGCTTGCACCACAGATTCTAAAAGAGGCACCATAGGCTGCAAATTAGTTAATTTTTTCTCAACTAAAAGAACCAAAGGATTATCAAGTTCAGTTGTCATTTTTTCAGTATTAGTTACAAAGTAAGGAGATAGGTATCCTCTATCAAACTGCATGCCTTCAACAACATCAAGTTCAGTTTCAACACCTTTCGCTTCCTCAACTGTTATCACACCTTCATTACCAACTTTTTGCATTGCTTTTGAAATCATATCACCAATTGATTTTTCACCATTTGCAGAGATGGTCCCGACTTGAGCAACTTCCTCGTTAGCTTTGACTTTTTTAGAAGATGATTTTAATTTTTCAATTACTTGTTCGACAGCTTTATCAATCCCTCTTTTAATATCCATGGGATTCATTCCAGCGGTCACATATTTTAATCCTTCGGTTACAATAGCTTGAGCTAAAATAGTTGCAGTAGTAGTTCCGTCACCAGCATTATCATTTGTTTTGCTTGCAACTTCTTTTACCATTTGAGCACCCATGTTCTCAAACTTATCTTCAAGCTCTATTTCTTTTGCTACAGAAACACCATCTTTGGTAATTTTAGGCGATCCATAAGATTTATCCATAACAACATTACGTCCTTTTGGTCCCAAAGTTACTTTTACTGCGTTTGCAAGTGTATTAACACCTTTAAGCATTCTTGTTCTAGCGTCTGTGTCAAATTTAATTATCTTTGCCATTTATGTTCTCCTTTTAAATGTTATTTTTTACTTTTAGATATCCCCATTATGTCTGACTCTTTCATAATGCTATATTCTTTATTATCAATTTTAACTTCAGTTCCTGACCATTTTCCGAAAAGAACAATATCACCTACTTTAACGTCCATAGGTGAGATTTTTCCGTCTTCATTTTTAGCTCCTGGTCCAACGGCAACTACTTCGCCTTCTTGGGGCTTCTCCTGAGCTGAGTCTGGAATGATAATTCCACCAGCAGTCTTTTCTTCGCTGTCTAATACTTTAATAAGCACACGATCGTGTAAAGGTCTAAATTTCATATATATTTTCTCCTATAAATTTTAATGTATGGCTGATATGGTGAGTTTTAGTAAGATTTCAAGAGGGTAAAATCATTAAAAAAAGACAAAATTGCTGTAATTTAGAGAATATTATGGAATTAAATTTAAGAAAGATTGTATAAAATTGAGAAAATTAAATCATTTATCAGAGGTATTTGATGATTATGAGACATTCGTAATCGACCTTTGGGGCGTAATGCATGATGGTATAATGCTTAACGATAAAGCTATTGAAGTTGTAGAACAGCTAAAATCAAAATCAAAAAAAATTATATTTCTATCTAACGCACCAAGACCAAGCGCCAAGGTGGTAGAATTTTTATTAAAATTAAAAATGGACAAACAATACTTATCCAATGTAATGACATCAGGCGAAGCAGCTATGCAAGCAATTAACCAAAATAAATTTGGAAAAAAATTTTTTCACCTAGGCCCTTCAAGAGATGCCTCAATTTTTGAAAAAGTTAAAAATAATAAAACAAATATTGATAGCTGTGATTTTATTCTTTGCACCGGTCTATTTGATGAAGATGATCCTGATTTAAATAAACTTCAATTACATGAAAATGATTTAAATTATTATCAGGAATTTTTAATTAAACATATTTCAAAAAAATTAATTTGTACCAATCCAGATTTAATTGTTCATAGAGGAAATAAAGAAGAATATTGTGCAGGCTATATTGCTAAGATTTTTGAAGAGTTAGGGGGCGATGTTACTTATTACGGAAAACCACATAAAGAAATATACAAAATGTGTTTTGAACCTAATGAAAAAGTTTTAGCTATAGGAGATAATTTGAGAACAGATGTAAAAGGAGCCAATAACATAAATAAGGACTGCTTATTTATAACAAATGGAGTTCATCGCAATGAATTAAGTAGTAATTTAGAATTAGAAAATGTCTTAGATAAGTATAAAGTTAAGATTAATTATTTTCAAAAAGAACTTCAATGGTAGAATGAAGATTTATAAAGATGTAAATTTAGAAAAAAAGCATCATAAAGGTGTGATTGCTATTGGAAATTTTGATGGAGTTCATTTAGGTCATCAAAAAGTAATTAATGAAGCAAAAAAGAAAGCCAAAAAAAATAAATTACCTTTTGGTGTAATGACCTTTGAGCCAATACCTGTGATGTTTTTTAATTCTAAGATTAAAAACCATAGAATAAACTCTTTAGAACAAAAAAAATTACAACTTAAAAAATTTAAGTTAGATTTTTTAATCATTATTCAATTTAATAAAAAATTTTCATCACTTACAGCTGAACAATTTATTATGAAAATAATTAGTGATAAAACTAAATGTAAATTTTTATACGTAAGTAAAAATTTTAAATTTGGTTACAAGAGGCGAGGTAATATTTGGACATTAAAAAAATATGAAAGCTTATATAATTTTAAAAGTTTAATAACAACTCCATACAAAAAAAATAATAAGATAATTTCTTCTACATTAATAAGAAAAAAAATTGCACTTGGAAAAATAATTGATGCTAATAGACTTTTGAATCGTGAGTGGACAATAAATGGCAAAGTTATAAAAGGAAAAAGACGAGGAAGAAGAATAGGTTTTCCAACATGTAACTTAAAATTAAATGACTATATCATTCCCCGACTCGGTGTTTATTCTGTTAAAGTTGAGGGATTAGAATTTAGTAAAAAAGGTATAGCCAATATCGGCTTTAGACCAACATTTAATGGAAAACACTTATTATTAGAAACAAATATCTTTGGAATTAATAAAAACTTATATAATAAAGAGATTAATGTAAGTTTTAAAAAATTTTTAAGACCAGAAAAAAAATTTAAAAATCTTGAACATTTAAAAAAACAAATAAAAATTGATATAAAAAGAGCTAAATAATAATGTCTAAAGATACTTTACAGCTTCCAAAAACTGCTTTTTCAATGAAAGCAAGTTTACCAACAAAAGAGCCACAGATTTTAGAAAAATGGGAAAAAAATAAAATTTTTGAAAAACTTAGAAAAGAATCAAAAGGTAAAGAAAAATTTATATTACATGATGGCCCACCTTATGCCAATGGTCATATCCATATGGGAACAGCACTTAACAAAATATTAAAAGATATAATTACTCGTTTTCATCAAATGAATGGTAAAGATTCAATATATGTTCCAGGTTGGGATTGTCATGGATTGCCAATTGAATGGAAAATTGAAGAACAATACAAAAAAAAGAAAAAAGATAAAGATGAAGTGCCTATAAAAGACTTTAGGAAAGAATGTAGGGAATTCGCTAAAAATTGGATTGACGTACACATAAAAGAGTTCAAGAGATTGGGCGTAGTAGGAGATTTTGAAAATTATTATTCAACAATGAGTTTTGAAGCGGAAGCTCAAATAGTTAGAGAGTTAGGTAAATTTCTTTTAGATGGGAGTTTGTACCAAGGTTTTAAACCTGTATTTTGGTCTACAGTTGAAAAAACTGCACTTGCCGATGCAGAAGTTGAGTACATGGATCATACATCCAATACCATTTACGCTGCATTTAAAGTTAAAAAAACTAATCAAGATTTTTTGAAGGATGCCAGCGCTGTCATTTGGACAACGACACCTTGGACAATCCCAGCAAATAAAGCATTGGCATTTAATAGTGGTATTGAATACTCAGTCATTGAAATTAGTGAATTAGAGCATTTTAAAGAAAAAAAAATTATTGTTGCAACTAATTTAATTGATTCAATTACAAAAGCCTGTGAAATAGAAAATTATAAAATTTTAAAAACTTTTAAGGGAACTGAGCTTACAGGAACCATTTGCTCACATCCATTTTTAAAAATAAATTTTAACTATGATGTTCCTATGTTAGATGCATCATTTGTTAATTTAGAGCAAGGAACAGGAATTGTTCATTGTGCGCCCAGTCACGGTCCAGATGATTTTAACTTATGTTTAAAAAATAACATACCCTCTCTTTACACAGTAGATAGCTCAGGTCGATATACGAAAGAGATTCCATATTTTACTAATACTCATATTTTTAAAGCTGATCCGATTGTTATAGAAAAACTAAAAGAAGAAAAAAAATTATTAAAAAATGACAAATTAAACCATAGTTACCCTCATTCATGGAGATCAAAGGCACCATTAATTTATAGAGCAACACCACAATGGTTTATTTCTATGAAAAAAAACCATTTAAGAGAAAAAGCTATTAAGGCAATTAACGAGACCATATTTTATCCTGAAAAAGGTAAAGAAAGATTATTATCGATGGTAGAGGGAAGGCCTGATTGGTGTGTATCAAGACAAAGAGTTTGGGGTGTTCCTCTTCCTATTTTTATTAATAAAAAAACTAAAGAACCATTGAGAGATCAAAAAGTTATCGATCGAATATCTTCAATTTACGAAAAACAAGGATCAGATTGCTGGTTTACAGACGATATAAAATCTTTTTTGGGCTCTGATTATGATTCTGACGACTACGAGAAATTAAATGATATCGTAGAAGTTTGGTTTGATAGCGGATCCACTCATAGTTTTGTTTTAGAAAAACGTAAAGATTTAAAGTGGCCTGCAGACATGTATCTTGAAGGATCAGACCAACATAGAGGTTGGTTTCATTCTTCTTTATTAGAGTCTTGTGGTACCAGAGGTAAGGCTCCATTTAAAAGCATTCTCTCTCACGGCTTTGTAGTTGATGGAAAGGGACTTAAAATGTCAAAATCTCTAGGCAATGTTATTTCTCCAGAAGATATTTTAAAAAATTATGGAGCTGATATTTTGAGAATATGGGTTGCTTCCTCCGATTATTCTGAAGACCTTAGAATTGATAAGAGTATTTTAATACAACATTCAGAGTCTTATAGAAAAATTAGGAATACATTCAGATTTATCTTAGGAAATCTTAAAGATAATCATGAGAAACAAGATTTTGACAAATTAGACTTTAAAAAATTAGATGAGCTTGAACAATATATTCTTCATAAGCTTCATGTATTAGGTGAGTCTGTAAAAGAAAATCTAAAAAACTACAACTTTCATAAACTTTCTAAGGAATTGTTAAATTTTTGTACATTGGATTTATCCGCATTTTATTTTGATATACGAAAAGACGTTTTATATTGCGATAGTTTGAATTCAAAAAAAAGAAAAGATTGCGTAATTATTTTAAATATAATTTTAGAAAGCTTACTTAAGTGGTATGCTCCAATTTTAGTTTTTACAACAGATGAAATTTATTCCTTAGTTAATAATAGCGATGAAAGCATACATGAAAATTCTTTTATGAAAATTCCAATAAAATGGAAAAATGACGAACTAAATAAAAAGTGGATAAAATTATTTATGATTAAGCAGGAAGCTAATCTAGCCATCGAAGAAAAAAGATCTAATAAAGAAATAGGTTCAAGTCTAGAAGCCGAAATTAAAATAATTACAAGCAATGAAAATTTTAAATTACTTGAGAATCTAGATCTGGCTGAGTACTTTATAACGTCAAAAGCAGAAAAAATTAAATCAGAAAATAAAAATGAACTTAAAATTGAAGTAAAGAAAACAACTGGCACTAAATGTTCAAGATGTTGGAAAATATTAGAAAAAAATTGTAGCAGATGTGAAGAAGCAATTTTATAAAAATAAATGAACTTTATAAATAAGCTAAACGAAGAAAAAAGATTATTATTTAAAAAGAAAAATATTTATTATGTTTTATTAATTGCACTAATTTTTATTTTAGATAGGTATACTAAAAATAAAATATTAAATGAGTTTAATGACAACACTTATTATATAAATGAATTTATAAATTTTGATTTAATATGGAACACAGGTATAGGCTTTGGCTTATTAAGTTTTGATTCACAATTATTTTATAATCTAATTTCTATTATAATTGGTGTAGTAATTTTAATAATATTTCATGTAGCCATTATTTCAGATAATTTCGACAAATTAATCTATTCAATTATAATTGGAGGGGCACTAGGAAATTTTTATGATAGGCTAATATTAAATGCAGTTCCAGATTTTATTGATGTGCATTACAATAATTTTCACTGGTTTACATTTAACATCGCGGATATATTTGTAACTTTTGGTATAATTGCTTTTATTATGAAAGGTTTTTTTGTAAAAAACTAATAATGAAAAAAATAAATTTTCTGTTAATGATATTGTTTCTACAAGTTTCTTGTAGTGGATTTAGTGAAGCTGGCAAAGTCTTGCGTAATGAAAAAACTAATACAACTGATGAGTTTCTTGTAAAGAAAAAAAAACCTTTAATACTACCCCCCGATTTTGAAACATTACCTAAACCTGGTTCTATTAATGATAATACAAATAATGACAAGGATAAAATAAAAAAGATTCTTAAAGCTCCTAATCAAGTAAATAAAAATACCAGTCAGAGTTCCTCAACTGAAAAATCAATATTAGAAAAGATTCGTAAGTGAAAAAAAATAACTTAATAACAAAAAACTATATAAAACATAATTATATAAATAAAAAAAAAATAATAAAATTATCTAAAAATTTTACTAAAATAATAGAAAAAGTTAAGAACGATATTCAAGATCAAGAAAAAACGCTTAATGTATTAAGTAAAAATTATAATTTTAATTTTAAAATAAAAGATTTACAAAAATTTAAAAAATTTAAAATTGTTGTTGTAATAGGTATGGGGGGCTCAATTTTAGGTGCAGAAGCAATTAATACTTTTTTTGAAGAAAAAATAAAAAAAAAATTTTATTTCTTCGATGATTTGCGGTCTAAAAAAATATTGGATCTTAAAAAAAAAGAAAACTTAAAAAAAATTCTTTTTTTAGTTATATCTAAATCGGGAAACACTATAGAAACTTTATCCAATTTTTTTTCTTTAAACGTAATAAAAAAAAATTCAAAGAACATAGTTATAATTTCTGAAAAAAATAATAATTTATTGTTTTCCTTGACTAAAAAATTTAATCTATTTTATATAGAACATAAAAAAAATATCGGTGGAAGATACTCCGTACTTTCTGAAGTAGGTATTGTTCCTGCATATTTAATGGGTATTAACATACAAAAATTGAGATCTGAGATTCAAACACATTTAAAAGGAAAAAAATTTTTTTTCTTAAAAAAGAGTACAATAAAACTTGCAAGCTTCTTGATTTCAAAAAAAATCAATAATTTAATTTTTCTTAATTATTCCTCTAGATTAGAAAAATTGCTTTTTTGGAGCCAACAACTAATAGCAGAAAGTTTAGGAAAAAATGGAAAAGGATTTCTACCGATGGTATCTAAAGTTCCAAGAGACCACCACAGTCTACTACAAAATTATTTAGATGGTCCAAAAGATAAATTATTTCACATTTTTAGCATCGAAGACGAGTCAACAGAAAAAATTAACATAAATAAAAAAGGTAGCTTTAGGACTTTTTTAGATAAAAAAAAATTAAGAGATATTAAATTTGCACAAAAAAATTCATTAATAAAAGCTTTTAAAAAAAAAAATATTCCGTTCAGAGAGTTTAAAATAAAAAACACCAATGAGAAAACATTAGGTGAATTATTTTCTTACTTTATTCTAGAAACGGTTATTATTGGAAAATTAATTAAAGTTAACCCTTTTGATCAGCCAGCTGTAGAACAAGTTAAAAATTATACAAAAAAATTACTTAATTAAAATAACCAAATATTATTTTTGATCGACCATAATTCTTATAAAATATTATTTTTAAAAAATTGTCTAATTTATCTTTCGATTTTCTTTCTCGATGAATAATAATTATATGTTTTTTTTCATATATATTTTTTTCTTTTATTAAATTAATTACTTTAATAAATTCTTTATCAGCAAATGGTGGATCTAAAAAAATTATATTAAATTTTTCACTGTTAATATTCTTCAATATTTTTTCAATTTTATTATTAAATATTTTACCTTTATGACTAATTGCGAGTTTAATTAAATTTTCGTTCAATGTATTTGCAGCTTTTTCATCTTGTTCAACAAAAACAACTTTATCAGCTCCTCTTGAAATGCTCTCAATTCCAAAAGAGCCGATCCCAGAATACAAATCTAGAATATTTGCTTCTTCAAGTTTTACGTTAACAAGCTTTGAGTGTTTTAGGATATTAAATATATTTTCTTTTACTGAATCTTTGAGAGGTCTTGTTTTAGAATTTTTTAGAAAATTAATTGATTTTCCTTTTAATAATCCACTAATTATTCTCATTTTTATTTATTACTCTCCAGCCAATGTCTTTTCTATAGAATCCAGCATTCCAATTTAACTTATTGATAATTTTTATAATTTTATTTCTGATATTTGAAAAATTTTTACCAGTAGATGTTATATTTAAAACTCTACCACCATTTGATAACAATTGTTTATTTTCATATTTTGTAGCAGCATGATAAATAAAATCATTCTTAGATAGTTTAACTCTATTAATATTTTTTATATTTTTACCTTTTTTATAAATGCCAGGGTAACCTTTTGAACACAAGACAATTGTCATGCTTTTATCTTTTTTCCATTTAATCTTTATTTTTTTTAATTTATTGTTAATTGCATTCATAACTATTTCAATTAAATCAGTTTTTAATCTAGGTAATATTACCTGACACTCGGGATCACCCATTCTAATGTTATATTCAATTAGGTAAGGCTCATTTTTTTTTATCATTAAACCAACATATAAAAAACCATTGTATGGATTTCCTTTTTTTTTTAGTGCTGACAAAGTTGGCTTGACTATTCTATTGATTATTTTTTTATGAAGGGCAGGGTTTATAATTGGCGCAGGAGAATAAGCTCCCATACCACCAGTATTAAGCCCCATGTCATTTTCTTTAACACGTTTATGATCTTGAGCTGTACCAAAAAATTTAAAATTAGCATTGTCCACAACTAAAAAATAACTAGCTTCTTCTCCGTCTAAAAATTCTTCTAGTACTAATTTTTTTGATGATTTAAATTTTCCATTAAATATTTGAGATGAAATTTTAATAACTTGCTTTTTAGATTTGCAAATTGTAACTCCTTTTCCTGCAGCTAAGCCGTCTGCTTTTACAACTAAAGGTACTTTACAGTTTTTGAGAAAGGTAAGAACCTGCTTATTATTACTACAAATTTTAAACTTTGCTGTAGGAATGCCATTTAATGCACAAAGTTTTTTCATGAATGCTTTTGAGCCCTCTAATTTTGATGCGTATTTGCTAGGACCAAATACCTTAATTTTTTTTTTTTTTAAAAAATCAACCAAACCTTTAACGAGAGGTTCTTCAGGACCTACTATTACTAAATCTATCTTATGGAGGTATATTAGATTTAAAATTTTTCTGAAGTCCAAAATATCAACATCAACATTAGTGGCTAAATTAGCTGTGCCAGCGTTTCCTGGTAAGCATATGATTTTTTTTACAATTTTAGACTCATTTATTTTTTTACATAAAGCATGCTCTCTCCCACCACTGCCTATTAATCCAATATTCATTATAATTATTATATTGTATAATTTATCTATGAATAAAAAAAAAGCTAAACTTAATTATAAACATAATCATTTTGATATTCTCCAAGAAGGAGATTATGTTTTATGTGCTATTTCTGGAAAAAAAATATCACTACAAAATTTAAATTACTGGAATGTAGATTTACAAGAAGCTTATTTTTCTCCAAAAGAAGCAAATGAAAGATTTAAATCTTTAAAAAAATAAATACTATTTCCACCTATTGTGTGTCCAAATCCATTGATTAGGATTTTTAACAATCATACCCTCAAGAATTTTATTTAATTCTTTTGTAAGTTCTAATTTATTTTTAAAATTTTTAGCTATTATTTCTTTTTTAAAATTAATTTTGAATTTATCATTATTAATTCTCTCTATAAATACAGGAATTATTCCAATATTATATTTTATAGCAAGTTGAGCAGGTAAAGTTGTTGTGAGAGCTGGTTTGCCAAAAAAATTAATTCTTTCCCCTTCGCTAACTCTTTGGTCAATCATTAAAGCTATGCTGTGTTTTTTTTTGATAAATTCGATTGCATCTCTAACACCATTAATACCTTTTTTAATTTGATTTTTACAAACATATCTCTTCCTTAAATGTTCCATGAAAGGATTTAAAAAAAAATTATTTAAAGGCCTATAAATAGTAGCTAAGTTTATGCCTATTTTAGCAATCTCCATAGACATCAATTCAAAGTTTGCAAAATGACCCGAGACAAAGATTACTGGTTTATTTTTTTTAACCACGTTCAGTAAATTTGCCTCATCATTTATTTCTATGTGAGAATTTTTTTTTTTAAGATGATCTAAAAACACATATTCTATAAATGTCATTCCATAATTTTTCCACATATTATTAATAATCTTATTTCTTTCGTAATCATTAATATCTTTGGAAAATATATTTATATTACTTTTTATAATTTTTTTTGATTTGAAAATAGGTCCAATAAAAGTAAATAAAAAGGAAAAGATTTTTCTACTTATTTTTATCCCTATAATACGGCCAATAATAAAAAGTAAATAAATTAGACAGGCTTGAAAAAAATAATTAAATTTTTTGATCATAAATTTTTGTTACAGCTTCTATAAATTTTTCTCTTTCTTTTATTACTAATGATAATTTAATATATTTAATTTCATCATCGTCTATATCAAAATGATTAATTTTAAAAAAATCTTTTTCAGTCATAATAATTTGATAATTTTTATTTCTAGCTTCTTTAACAATATTTTTAATTTCTTTTTCATTAAATTCATAATGATCTGGAAATATTATTTTTTTTTCAATTCTTAATCCATGTTCTTTTGCTAATTTAAAAAAATTTTCAGGATTTCCTATTCCAGATATAGCTAATAATTTTTTATTAATAAATTGATCTATATTAGTGGGTTTGTAATGAGAATAAAAAATTTGTAAATTTTTGTTAATACTTAAAATCTTTTGTTCAAAGTCATTATCTTTAATTCCATTTATTAAAACTAAATTAGCATTAATTAATGAACCTAAACTTTCTCTAAGTGGACCAGCAGGTAAAATCAAACCATTACCAACAAGTTGATTGTGATTAAAGCAAACTATGTTTAAATCTTTTTTAATTTTATAATCTTGAAAACCATCATCTAGAATAACACTATCAAATCCCCCAATTTTAGCTTTTTTTAACCCATCAGCTCTATTTAGATCTAAAATTAGATTATTAAATTTTTTTTTAATTAAATTATGTTCATCAACATGAGATTCATAATACTTTCTCAAAATTACTGGATTTTTTCCTAATTTTAAAAGCTCATTAGCTAAGAAAATTGCTGACGGTGTTTTTCCTGTACCACCGATGTAGATATTTCCAAAGCAAATTATTGGAACATCAAATTTTATAGATTTTGTAAATTTTTTTTTTAAAGAAATTAAAACTAATACAATTAATGATACAGGTAAAAGTATAATTGAAAAAAAACTATATTTTTTATCCCAAAATTTTGGTTTATTAAATTTCATTTAATAAAAATTTATTAATATTTTTCATAGTATCGGTTAAAGTTTTTTGACCCAAATCATTAATAATATCTGATATTTGAATATCTTTTTTTTTATAATCTTTTAAGTCTTGAATTAAGTTTGTACTTAGCTCTTCAAAGGTTGTTATTTCTTTAGAAATATTATTTTTGGCTAAAATACTGTAAATTTCTTTAAAATTATATACATATGGTCCATGATAAATTTTGCATCCTAGTTTGGCAGCTTCAATTGGATTTTGACCACCATTAAACATAAATTTTTTAATTATTGATTTCCCAATAAATACACTTTTTGCATATTTAAAATAATTTTGTAAAATACCAAAAGAATTTATTATTACTATCTCTGTATCTTTTAAAATCATTTCATTTTTATTTAATATTTGCATTTTTATATTTAATTTTTCACCTAAGTATTTTATATCACTAACTCTTTCTATATGCCTAGGTGCAATTATTGTGATTAAATTTTTAAATTTTTCTTTGAGTTTTAAATGTGTTTTTAGACAAAATAAGTCCTCTTCTTTGTGTGTACTTGCAGCAAACCAAAATCTATTGTTTGATAAGATTTTTTCATTTAAATTTATAATATCAATTTTGTCTATTTTATTTATGAGTTTAATATTTCCATTAAAGTAAATATTTTTTGCATTTAATTTTTTAAGATAATTTTTTGTTTCCTCATTAGATGTCAGACAAAGATTAAATAGATTAAAAATTTTTTTAGAAGTTGCTGGAAAGATTGACCATCTTTTAAAAGTTTTTAATGTAATTCTCGCATTAATTAATGCTAATGGTATTTTATTCTCATTAGCTTTAAGAATTAAATTAGGCCAAATTTCAGAGTCGACTAAAAAAATTCTATCTGGTTTCCATACATGTAAAAATTTATTAATTAAAAATCCAACATCGAGCGGCATAAATCGGTGGTAAACGTTATTATATTTTTCAAACTCTACTTTAGCTAGATTGCTAGAGCTTAATGTGATGGAAGTAATTAAAAATTCAAGATTATTATTTTTAGAATTTAATTCTTTTATAATGGGAATTATGCTTTTAAGCTCACCAATACTGGCTGCATGAAACCAAATTAATTTTGAGTTTACTTTCTTTTTAACTGCATTAAAAAACGATATCGCAATTTTTTCTTTATATCTTTCTGGATGCTCTTTTTTTAAAATTTTTCTAAAGTAAATAAAAAAACATAATAATGGATATATTAAATTTACAAAGATTCTGTATGTGAGAATCATTTTATTTCAATTGTTTTTTATATAGTGATTTATATTCCGCACAATTATTTATTAAAAAATCGTGATTTCCAGAATTAATAATGTTTCCATTTTTCATGACAAAAATTTTATCAGCATTATGTATAGTCGACAGTCTGTGAGCTATGACCAATGTTGTCTTATTTTTTATTAAATTAATTATAGCATTTTGTACAATTTGTTCTGAATCTGCATCTAACGAAGAAGTTGCTTCATCTAATAAAATTATAGGAGATTCTTTTAAAATAGCTCTAGCTATTGATATTCTTTGTTTTTGACCCCCAGAAAGTCGTATACCATTTTCACCGATCATAGTTTCAAATTTGTTAGGTAGTTTATCAATAAACTCGGTTGCAGCTGCAAAATCACAAGCATTTTTAATTTCTTTTGAAGACGCGTCTTCTTTTGCATAGGCAATATTGTTTCTTATTGTATCATCAAATAGAATTGTATCTTGACTTACTAAAGAGAGATTTTTTCTTAGAGAACTCAAACGAATTTTTGAAATGTCCTGATTATCAATTTTAATTTCACCTTTTTGAGGATCATAAAATCTTGGTAGAAGGTTTAACACCGTGCTCTTACCTGCTCCACTATGACCAACAAAGGCAGCAATTGTCCCACCTTCAATGTTAAAATTAATATTACTTATAGTTTGGGTTTCTGTAGTCGCATATTGAAAAAAAACATTATTAAAGCTAATATTACTACTTTCAACTTTTAATTCTGGTAAATTTTTATTTTCCTTAATTGATATATTCTTGTCGATGACAGCACTTATCCTTTTAAATGCAGTTGCTCCCTGGTAAACCGCTAAGTTAAGAGTAGCTAGAGATCTAATCGGTTGGTAAGCCAGCATCATTGCGGCAAGAAAAGAAAAGAAATTATTTACTTCAAGCTCTCCCGCGGAGATTAATTTTCCTGAAAAAGCTATGAATCCGGCAATCATTATGCCAGTAAGTGTTTCCATTAATGGAGCAGCTCTAATCATAACACTGGAAGTCTTAATATTTTTTTCAATCATATCATTAACAACATCATTCGCTTCTCGAGCGACCTTATTTTCTTTTTGATAGATTCTAATCATCCTTGCACCTTTAAATATTTCGGTCAAAAATGTTACAAGAACTCCAGAGGCCTCTCCGGCCTGACCAACTGCTTTACCTATTCTTTTTCCTAAAGACTTGGCAAGACCACCAGCTAAAGGCATCATCAACATAGCAAACAATGCCAACTTCCAATTTTGATAAACCATTACTCCAACAAGAGCTATTACAGAAAAAGTATCTTTCATTAAATTTAGAACACCTGTGCTTACTAAATTTTGTATTTGACCGGTATCAAACATTACATTCGAAACATATTTTCCAGAATGCCTGTTATCTAAAGTTTGAATATCACTTTTAATTATATTATCTGCTATTTGTTTTTTTACTTCACCAGAAACTTCTTCCCCAACTCTAATAATTGTTAATCTAGCGACATATAAAGATATTCCTTTTCCAGCGAAAGCAACAACAATCAAAATTGGTATTAACCAAGAAAACGTACTATCTTTTTCTATAAAAATTTTTTTTACAGCTGGATCTAGCAACCAGGCTATACCAGATGTACTTGCAGCCACAATTATAGAAAGAAATAAAGCAATAAAAATTTTATTTAAATGCTTTTTTACATATTCATTGAATAGTCTTTTTAAAATTATTTTAAGTTCTTTGAATTCCATGTTAAAGGTTTATTAAAATGATACCAAAAAATAAAAAAAGGCCAGAAAAGTTATTCATTCTAAATATATTTAAACAATAAAGCGGTTTGCTTTTATTAAACTTTAATATTTGAAAAATCAAGCTTCCAATAAATAGAAAAATAAAAAAAGTTGATAGATTGAAACTCATGTTTTCAAAAAATAAATAAATCAGAATAAATGAAGCTATAAAATAAGAAATTGACACAAATAGTTTTATATTTTTTTTAAATTTAATTGAAGTTGATTTAAGTCCAATAATTTCATCATCTGATACATCTTGAGTTCCATAAATTGTGTCATAGCCCAATGTCCAAAATATGGCTGATATGTATAACAAAATAATCTCTCCAGTTATATTATTGTTTATTGCAGCCCAAGACATAATTATTCCCCAGTTGAAAGTAATACCAAGGAATAACTGGGGCCAATAAGTTACTCTTTTCATAAACGGGTAAGCGAAAGCAAGAAACATTGAACCAAACCCCAATAGTATTGTTAAAGGGTTAAATTGAATTAAAATAATAAAAGCAAAAAAACAAAGAATAATTACATACATTAAAGACCGCATGATAGAAATTTCGCCAGCAGCAATTGGTCTCATTTTTGTGCGTTTAACTTTTTTATCAAAATCTCTATCTATTATGTCATTAAAAATACATCCAGCACTTCTCATTAAGATTGAACCAAAAAAGAATAATGCGAAATAATAAACAAATAAATCTACATTTTGATTTATAGAATAAGAGTATGCCAACCCCCATGAGCAAGGCCAAAATAAAAGCATAAAACCGATTGGTTTATTTAATCTAGTTAATCTTATGAAAATTTTAAAATGATGCATGAAATATTACTTGTAAATATCAAACACTATCTCCATAATCAATTTGATTCGATATGGATATAGATTACACAGTTGCAGCACTAATGTTCCCAGCTATTCCGTTGATGATGACGATGTATAGCAACAGATTTCATACTTTAAGTAGATTGATCAGAAAATTGCACGATCAAACGACATTTGATAAACGTACACCACCTGAATGGGAAAATCAGCTTCACGTATTAAATAACAGAACAAATGTACTAAAATATACTATGGGTTTTGCAGCTTTTGGATTTCTATTTAATATGACAACTGTTTTATTGCTTTATACAGGAAGTTTACAATCAGCCAGATTAGTTTTTGCAGGATGCTGTATTTGCATGATTATCTCAATTTTTTTATTCTTACAAGAGATAAGGCTGTCCAATCAAGCTTTAAAGTATCACTTGAGCGATATGGACTCGATGAAAAAAGACTTATAAATTTACTTTGTTTCTAGAAGTTTTTTTTTAAATAAAGATATACCATTATTTTTTTTATGACTGTAGGATTCTTTAAATGTTTTAAGTTGCCATCCTTTTAATCTATTTATAATTATTTTTAAATTATTTATTTTCCATTTCTCACTAGTTGTTTCATTTTTCCATAATTTTTTTTCATTATTTGTTCTCGCACAACCATAGCAGTAACCAGAAATTGGATCTGTTTTACAAATACTTATACATGGAGAAACAATTTTTTTTTTCATTATCTTATTAAAGTTCCAGCTCCAGAATCTGAAAATATCTCATTTAAAATAGAGTGTTCTTTTCTACCGTCCATTATAACTACACCTCTAACACCGTTATTTACTGAGTCTAGACAAGTGTTAATTTTAGGTATCATTCCACCAGTAATCGTTCCATCTTCAATTAATTTTAATATTTTTGATAAAGAAATTTCTGAAATTAATTTTTTTTCTTTATCTAGGACACCTTCAACATTTGTCATTAAGAGCAGTCTTCTAGATTTAAGCGCTTTAGCTATTGCCCCCGCAGCTGTATCACCATTTATGTTGTAAGTTTGTTTATTTATATCTAATCCCAAAGGTGCAACAACGGGTATTTCATTATTTTCTAATAACTTATTTATCGTATCTTTATCAATATCTTTAGGAATTCCAACAAAACCTAGTTCTGCATTCTCTGGGGTTACATTAATAATATTTTTTGTTTTTGTATTTATCGGTACAGCTTTTGATCCTTTTTTATTTAAGGAGTTAACTATGTCATTATTAAAATCAATTAATACCTTCTCTACAATTTTAATTATTTTTTCATCCGTGACCCTTAGACCTTTTATAAACCTTGTTTGAATATTTGATTTTTCGAGTTCTCTTTTAATCCTAGGACCTCCGCCGTGTACAACAATTATAGATAATCCTAATTTATTTAAAATACCAATATCTTGAATAAAATTATCAAATATATTTCTATCAATTAAAACATTGCCCCCATATTTAATTATGATGGTCTCATCTTTATATTTTTTAACATATTTATTTATATTATTAATATTTGGTGCAGACGAAGGCCAAATTTCTTTAATTTCTTCAGGAGAAATAGTTGTAACCATTTAATTTGTTTTAACAGTCGTATTTTTATTAATCACCCATTGTTGGGCAATTGTAAGAATATTATTTACAGTCCAATAAACAACTAGCCCAGATGGAAATGAGGCCAAAATTATCGTTAAAAATAGAGGAAAGAATGCAAAAATTTTTGCCTGTATTGGATCTGTAGGTGCTGGGTTTAATTTTTGTTGCACCCACATTGAAGCACCCATTAAAATTGGCCAAATTCCTATAATCATAAAACTTGGCGGGCTCCAAGGAATTAATCCAAATAAATTAAAGATAGAAGTAGGATCTGCTGCTGACAAATCTTGAATCCAACCAAAGAAAGGCTGATGTCTCATTTCTAGTGAGATAAATAACATTTTATAAATAGCAAAGAAGAAGGGTATTTGTATCAAAACTGGTAAACAACCCGCTGCAGGATTAATCTTTTCTTTTCTATATAAAGCCATCATCTCTTGTTGCAGTTTTACCTTGTCGTCTTTATGAAGCTCTTTAAGTCTCGTCATTTCTGGTGTTACAGCTTTCATTTTTGCCATTGATCTGAACGAAAAATTTGCAAGGGGAAAAAACAATGCTCTTATAGCTAACGTTATTAAAACAATTGCAAATCCAAAATTTCCAGAAAATTTAAACAAATAATCAATCACAAAAAATAAAGGTTTAGTGAAAAAATAAAACCAACCCCAATCTATAACTAGATCTAATTTATTTATATTTTGTGACTCAGCATATGTATCTATTGTGTTGACTTCTTTTGCAGCTACAAACAGTCTAAAATTGCTAGACCCGTTTGAAGAAGCGTTAACTTTTACAGGATCATTAATTATGTAGTTTGCTTTAAAAGCTTCATTATATTGAAAAGTTGATTTAAAGTTTTTTCCTTTTTCAGGAACTAAAACTGCCATCCAATATTTATCTGTAATTCCTAACCAACCTTCATTGGTTTCTCTAACTATTTTATTATCTTCTATATCATCATAATCATCTTCTTTTAACTCATCATCAAAGACACCAATAAAACCCTCGTGGGAGATGTAAAAATTTTGAATGTCATCTGGAATTTTATTTCTTGTTATTTGAGCATATGGATAAAGTTCTAAACTTTTTGAGGAATTATTCTGAATTTCTTGACTAATTTTAAATAGATATTTTTCATCTAATTCAATTTTTTTTTTGAAAATTATTCCTTCTTTGTTATCCCATTTAATTGTTATTGGAGATTTATTGGTCAATGTTTTGTTTCCTTCAATTTCCCACTTAGAATTTTTTGTTGGTACTTTAATTTTATTTCCAATGCCAGCCCATCCAGACTCAACAAAAAATCCATTTTCAGATTGTGAGGGATTTAAAAATTCAATATTTTTTTTACCTTTGACTTTTTGTTTATGTTTTTTAAAAGAAACATCATCTATTAATGCGCCTTGTAAAGAAATTGATCCAATAATATTCTCGTTCTCAATTTTTATTCTATTTGATTTATTAATTGAATCTTCCCTAGAGAGTTTTTTTTCGACATTAATCTGATTAATAGACGGAGACTGGTTTGTGTTTGGTGTAATTGAACCTTCTATTTTTTGCTGCGCTTGATTATTTGTTTTTAAATTTTGATTATCTTCTTTGGGTGTTTCAAAAAAAGCACCCCAAAAAAGCAAAACCGACATCGACAAAGCGATTGCTACAAATACGTTTTTATTATCCATTTGAATTTTCTTTTTTTAATATATTTTTATTAGGTACAAAATCTGAACTAGATCCTCCCCCTAGTAATTTAATAGGATGGCAACTTAAAATTCTTTTTATACCCATGCAAGATCCTTGTGATAACCCAAATTTTTTTAGTGACTCAATATAATATTCTGAACAAGGTGTAAGATACCTGCAGTTATTTCCTAATAACGGAGAAAATATATATTTATAAATTCTAATAAGATTAATCTGAAATTTAATTAGCAATTCAATCATCTAGTTTTTTATTTTATTAAAGCTTTTTTCCATCAAAGGCGTTAATGTACTTTGTTTTTGTATATAAGCATTTGATTTACCGAAAACTATATAAGTATAATCTTTACTAATTGCACCTCTTTTTTTAAGTAGTTTCTGTACGATTGCTTTTAATTTTCTTCTTATTTTGTTTCTTTTAACAGCATTTCCAATTTTTTTTTTCATTACAAAACTTATTAGCAAATCTGTTTTATATTTTGGCTTATAAAAATTTTTTGCCGCAAAAATTGAAAAAAATTCAGAGTGAACTTTTCTCTCTTTTAATGTTTGCTTGAATTGGTTGCTTTTCTTTAAACTCTCAAGCTTAACCATTTAAAATTATGTTGAAATTGTCTTTCGGCCTTTAGCTCTTCTTCTGGCAATAAGCTGTCTTCCAGTTTTAGTAGCCATACGCGTTCTAAAACCGTGCCTTCTTTTTCTAACTAAATTGCTTGGTTGATAAGTTCTTTTCATAAATATTTAAAGGTATATATTTTAAATGTTGTCTATTGTACAGGTAAATTATGAGCAAAAATTTTAAATTAATTTTAGGTTTTATCTACTTGTTCTTGTTAGCAGCATTTCTTTACTACATTTTTATAAATATTGAAATTAATAGGTTAAACGATTTTTCATATTATAAAGAATTGCAAATAAACCTTGATGGTTTAGTAGGCGACAACCTTCTTGTAAACGTAATCTTTTTTTTTATATTCTCTACCATTTGGGTAGCGTTGTTAGGCTTCGGTTCACCAATTTTAATTATCTCAGGAATATTATTTGGTAAATGGATTGGTACCTTAGTATCAGTTTTATCAATTTCTTTTGGAGCGTTAGCCTTATATTCAATTGCTAATTTTTTTTTCAAAGATGTTGTAAAAAATCTACTGGAGCAAAAATTCAAAAAATATATACAATTATTTAAAAAAAATGAATTTTATTATTTTTTTATTTATAGATTTGTTGGAGGTCTAGGAGTCCCATTCTTTTTGCAGAATGTTTTTCCTGTTTTATTTGATATGAAAAAATCTAATTATTTTTTCTCAAGTTTTTTTGGTTTTATTCCAGGTTTTTTTATTTTGAATACTATTGGAGCAGGGTTGGATGCTTACATAGAAAAATCTGATGAATTTGATTTTTTAAAATTAGCGCTATCATCTGAAATTTTTTTTCCAATTTTAATGTTTATTGTTCTAATAATCTTATCTTTTATAATTAAAAAAAAATATTTTACTAATGTCACATAATCAAAATAAATTATCTAGTGATCCAAGCCCATATCTGCAGCAACATAAAGACAATCCTGTTAATTGGCAGGTATGGTCAAAAGAAATTTTGAATATTGCTAAGAAAAATAAAAAACCTATCTTATTGAGCATTGGATATGCGAGTTGTCACTGGTGCCATGTGATGGCCCATGAAAGTTTTGAAGATAAAGAAACAGCAGATCTGATGAATAAATACTTTATTAATATTAAAGTGGATAGAGAAGAAAGACCTGATCTAGACTTTATTTTTCAAAGCTCATTTCAATTGTTCAACCAAGCGGGCGGTGGCTGGCCCTTAACAATGTTTTTAGATGAGAATGGAGTTCCATTTATGGGAGGAACTTATTTTCCTAAAACTACTCGAAACGGTCTTCCATCATTTAAAGAAGTTTTGCAAAAAGTACACAATACTTACATCGAACAAAAAGAAAATATAATTAAACAAAAAGATTTAATAGTTAAAAACTTAGATTTAAAAAAAAATTCAGTTTTAAATCAAGATCTCGAACCAATTTTGGAAATATCTTTAAATTATCTTGACTCAATTAAAGGAGGTTACAAAGGTGCTCCAAAATTTCCTACTTTTAACTTATATGAAACACTTCTATATTTTTATAATAAAACAAGTGATAAAAAATATTTAGATCCAGTACATTTATTAATTAAACAACTTTGTTCAAAAGGTATTTACGATCATGTAGAAGGCGGTATTTCTAGATACACTGTAGATGAAAATTGGGTTATCCCCCATTTTGAAAAAATGCTATATGATAATACTCAATTTATTTTATTATTGTCAAAATATTGTAAAATAAATAAAGAAGAATATTTTAAAGAAAAATTAGATCAAACAATTCAATTTATTAGTAACGAATTTTTAAATAAAAGTGGTCTTTTGGGATCAGCTTTTGATGCTGATAGCGATGGTGAGGAAGGAAAATACTATACTTATAGTTATGAGGAAATAAAAGATATCAAAGATATAGAAAATTATTTTGAAATAGATGACAAAGGAAATTGGGAAAACAAGATTATATTGGTTGAAAAAAAAAAAGCTCCTAAAAAAGTTTTAGATGATCTTTTAGAAATTAGGGCAAAAAAAAATAAACCTTTTTTTGACGATAAAACACAATTAGATTTGAATTGCCTATGGGTGAGTGGACTAATTTCAGCACATGATATTTTGCCTGAAAAGGGTTATTTGAAATTGGCTGAAAGCTTTTTTATTAATATCGAAGAAAAGTATTTAAAAAAAGATATTCAACACAGTTCTTCCAAAGGAGTAGTTTTTTTAGAGGATTATGCTTTTTTGATAAATGCATTAAATGATCTCTCAAATAAAACAATGAATTTTAAGTATAAAGATCTAGCTAAAAAATTCTGTATTGAAGCAATGAATAAATTCTATTTAAAAGAAAAAAATATTTTTCAAAAAAATCAAAAAGATAATAATGATATTTTTTGTATACCGATAGATATTGGAGATAATACTATTCCCAACGGTAATGCGATTATGTTAATTAATTTAATTAGACTTGGTCTGACAGATGAAACTAAGAATCTAGCAAATAGTTTAAATGGCTACCTAAACATTTACAAAAATCATATGATGACAGCAATCAGAGCACTTGATTTTTTTAACAATTATAACACTGGAAAAAAATGTGATGAGAAAGGTTGTAAAATAAATGATTAAAAAAGTTAATTGGATAGTGTGGTTATTGCTAGTTATTTTGTGGAATTTCGGTTTTCCAAACGCAACGCCTTTTCAAGATGTGTTGGTTGCCGTATTTTTGTCGATATTGTTTATAATTATTCAATTAGTTCAATCAAGATACTTGCAAAAAAGTATCGCAAGAAGTAAATTTAAGAATTAATGAAGGAGCGCTTAATATGGGAATTCACTATGACTATAAATCTACTCGTGGCGACAAAGCCATGAAAAAGGAAGCAAAGCGCAAAGCTCGAATTGAGGAACGTAGAGCAAAAAGATCTACTAATGAAACAAACAATTCTAAAGAAAAAATAATGCACGACATAGATAAGCCTATAACTTTAGAGGATCTTACTAACCCAGATAAAGATTAGTTTTTAATGATATCTTTTGAAAAAAAAGATTCACTGGCAAAAACACGTGAAACCGCATTAAAAAAAAATTTAAAAAAAAGAAAAAAATTTAAAACATTAAAAAAAAGGAAAAATGTCAATTTTGTCAGACAAATGGATTAAAAAAGCAGCAAAAACAAATGGTATGATAAAACCTTTTGTAGACAAACAAATAAGGAAAGGAAAAATTTCTTTTGGATTATCTTCATATGGATACGATGCACGAGTTTCTAATGAATTTAAAATATTTACTAATGTAAATTCTGGCATAGTTGATCCAAAAATTTTTAAGAAAGAAAGTTTTGTAACAAAAATAGGAAAAGAGTGCATTATTCCACCTAACTCATTTGCTTTAGCTAGAACTATGGAATATTTCAAAATTCCAGAAGATGTCCTTGTTATTTGTCTTGGCAAATCGACATATGCCAGATGTGGAATTATAGTTAATGTTACTCCTCTTGAACCAGGTTGGGAAGGACATGTAACCTTAGAATTTTCCAACACAACACCATTACCAGCTAAAATTTATGCCAATGAAGGAATTGCTCAGTTTGTTTTTATAAAAGGCAACGAAAAACCAAGTGTTACGTATGCCAAAAGAAAAGGGAAATATATGAAACAAAAAGGTGTAACTCTTCCAAAAATTTAAATCTCTCTGATGCAAAAGCTAATTATAAAAGGCAAAAGAGAATTAACTGGAAAAATTTTAATATCAGGGTCAAAGAATGCCACGCTACCAATTTTAGCTGCATCAATTTTAGCTGATAAAGTTAAGCTTAAAAACATACCCTTAGTGAAAGATATTTTCACCATGATCGAGCTGCTAACTTTTATTGGATTAGATATAAAGTTTTCTAGAAAAAAAAAATCTTTAGAAATAAAAAAAAAAAATTATATCAACACGTCGGCACCTTATAAACTCGTTAAAACAATGAGAGCAGGGGTTTTAGTACTAGGTCCATTACTAACTAAATATGGAAAAGCAAAAATTTCTCTTCCAGGTGGTTGTGCAATTGGATCAAGGCCAGTTGATTTACATTTATTTGCTTTAAAAAAATTAGGGGCAAAAATAAAAATAAAAAATGGATATATATTAGCAGAGGCTGCAAATGGTTTAAAAGGCGCACTTATAAAATTTCCAAGTATCTCTGTGGGAGCAACAGAGAATGCTATGCTTGCAGCTTTTATGGCTAAAGGAAAAACAATTATAAAAAATTGTGCGATTGAACCAGAAATAAAAGACCTAGTTTTATTTCTAAAAAAAATTGGTGGTAAAATTAAAATAAAAGGAAGAACAATAACTGTTAATGAAAGTGTAATTAAAAAAAAATTAATTACCCATGAAATAATTTTTGACAGAATTGAAGCCGGAACTTATATAATTGCTGGTGCTTTGGCTTGTAAAAAAATTATTATTGATAAAATTAATCCAAACATCATTAAAAGTGAAATAGATATTTTAAAAAAAATGGGTGTTAGAATAAAAAAATATAGCAATTCAATTATTATACAAAAAGCTAAAAAATTAAAAAATATAAATGTTATTACAAAGCCATACCCTGGTTTTCCAACAGATCTTCAAGCACAATTAATGGTATTAATGACTCAAGGAAATGGTCTGTCAAAAATTTCAGAAAATATTTTTGAGAATAGATTTATGCACGTTCCAGAATTAAAGAGAATGGGAGCTAAAATAAAAATAAAAAATAAAACAGCCTTTGTCGAGGGTCCAGCTAGATTAATGGGCGCTGAAGTTATGGCCACAGATTTAAGAGCTTCAGTTAGTTTGGTTTTAGCAGGATTGATAGCCGAAAATAGAACGATAATTAATCGAATATATCACCTAGATAGAGGGTATGAATTTTTAGAATCTAAGCTGAAAAAGTGTAACGCGTTTATTAAAAGAGTCAAATATGAAAGCTAAAAATTTAAAATTAATTGCTAGAACGCAAGAGGACTTAAAGATAGTCTCAGCATATTTACAGGACTCAATTGCCAGTATTGGTGATATCGCAAATTTAAAAAAAAATAAAATAGTTCTTATGCAACTAAGTAGATTTATGTGGGAAGATGTTGAAAGAGGTGTGTTTAGAAAAAATAAAAGAATTAGAACTATTCTTAAACTTGATAATGTTTTAGAAGTGTATTCAAAAAACATAAATCAGTCAAAAAAAGATAAATTTTTGGATTTTCTAGCAATTGAAAGTAGGATAATGCCAAATAATAACTACGAAATGAAAATAATCTTTGCAGGAAACTCCATAATAAGGATAATTTCTGAGATGATAGAAGTTACTTTAGACGATCAAGGTGAGGCATGGGATACAAAGAATAAACCAAGTCACAAATTTTTATAATGTTGAAACTATTTATCTTTAGTAAAAAAAAATCATTAAATAATTTAAATATTATTTTAAATAGAAGGAAACTTACTCAAACAAGTAAAACATCTATTGTAAGAAAAATAATTTTAAATGTAAAAAAAAAAGGAGACAAAGAGGTTATTAAATACGAAAGAAAATTTTCTAAGATAAAGATTAAGTCAGTAAAAATTATTTTCTCTAAAAAAGAAATAAGCAAAATTAGCAATAAAGTAGATAAAAGAATTAAACAATCTATAGATCTTGCTTTTAATAGAATAAAAAAATTTCATAGTAAGCAAAAATTTTCATCATTTAATATCAAGGATAAATATAACAATGAATTATCCTATAAATACTCTCCAATAGAAAAGGTTGGTGTTTATGTTCCTGGTGGTAGCGCAAGCTACCCAAGTACCGTGTTAATGAACTGTATTCCAGCAATAGTTGCTGGAGTAAAAAATATTTATTTAACGACCCCTGCACTAGATTCCAAAATTAATTCTGCTGTAATATATGCAGCCAAAAAATGCAGAGTAAAAAAAATATATAAAACTGGAGGAGCTCATTCAATAGCTGCTCTAGCTTATGGCACTCAAACTTTTGAAAAAGTTGACAAGATAGTTGGACCTGGCAATGCTTTTGTTGCTAATGCTAAAAAAGAAGTATTTGGAGACGTTGGAATTGATATGATTGCAGGACCATCTGAAGTTACAATAGTTGCAGATAAATATGCTAATCCTCATTGGGTTGCAGCAGACTTAATAGCTCAAGCTGAGCATGATATTTTTGCACAATCAATTTTAATTTCAGACAGTCATAATTTAATTAAATCTGTCAATAAATGTCTCGAGGAGCAAATAAAAAAATTGCCTAAAAAAAATATAGCTACTAAAAGTTTAAAGAAATTTGGTTTGGCTATTTATTCAAATAATAAGAAAGAAATTATAGAGATAATTAATACAATTGCGCCCGAACACTTAGAACTTAATATGAAAAATAACAATGATATTATAAAAAAAGTAAAGAATGCAGGATCTATTTTTATTGGTAAATATTCTGCAGAAGCAATGGGAGACTATATTGCAGGCCCTAATCATGTGCTTCCAACATCAGGAGCGGCTAAATTTTCCTCTGGATTATCAGTAAATGATTTTTTAAAACGTCATTCGTTAATAAAAATTTCAAAAACAGGTATTGAAAGATTAGGCCCATCAGTTATAAATTTAGCGATGCATGAAAATTTAGAAGGCCATGCTAACTCGATAAAAATAAGATTAAAAAAGGAAAACTAATTGGCAAAACAAGAAACACTAGAATTTAAAGGAAAAGTAACAGAATTATTGCCAAACGCAATGTTTAGGGTGATGTTAGAAAACAATCATGAAATATTAGCACACACAGCTGGAAAACTAAGAAAGAATAGAATAAGAGTTCTTGCTGGCGATAATGTAATGGTTGAGATGACGCCATACGATTTAACTAAAGGTAGAATTACTTTTAGATTTTAGGCCTTGTAGCTCAGTAGTAGAGCAGTACCCTGAAAAGGTATGTGTCGTTTGTGCGATTCAAACCAAGGCCACCACCAACAATTTTAACACATCGAAATGTAAAATTTTATCTGTTAATTATATTATTCTTATGAGTAAAAAAATTGGATTGTTTTGGTTAAGAGATGATTTTAGAATTATAAAAAATTATGGACTAGCAGAAGCCACCAAAATCCATGATCAGGTTGTTGTTTTTTATTTATACAAAAAATCGATATTTAAAAACCAAGAAGCGCAAAAATGGTGGTTAAGTAAATCTCTTCTTAACTTTAAAAAAAAATTAAATAATTTCAATATAAATCTTGAAATAATAGAAACAGATTCTTTCAAAGTTTTTTTCGATAAACTGCTTAAAAAAAAAGATATTTCAATTTATTGGAATAAAGTTTACGAGCCTGATTATTTAAAATTTGATCAACAACTTATAAAAAATTTAATGATCAAAAAAATTCCTTATAAAATTTTTAAAGGCAATACTCTTAATGAAATAAATGAAGTTAAAAAAAGTGATGGTACACCTTTTAAAGTATTCACACCCTTTTGGAGAAATGCAGAAAAATATTATATTGAAAAAATTCCTTCAAAAGAAAAAATAATAAAAAGATGTCTAAAAAAAAAAAATTACTTTCAAAACTGTATTAATTCAGATGAAATACTACCAAAAAAAAAATGGTTTAAAAATTTTGAAAAAATATGGTCACCTGACGAGGAAAGCGCTTTAAAGGAACTTAAAATTTTTATTAAAAATAAAATTGTTAATTATTCTGATGATAGAAATTTTCCAAATAAAATTGGAACATCAAAACTTTCTCCTTTTATTAAATTTGGGCAAATACATGTTGAAAAAATATGGGACGAATGTTCAAGGGCTAACAAAAAAAGAAGTGGAACATCAAAATTTTTAGCTGAAATTGGATGGCGAGAATTCAATCATACATTAATCAATCATTTTCCTCATATGTTGAAAAATAATTATTCTAAAAAATTTGATAAATTTCCTTGGGAAAAAAATGAAAAATTTTTATTAGCGTGGAAAAAAGGTTTAACAGGCTATCCGATTGTAGATGCAGGAATGAGAGAATTATACGCAACTGGATGGATGCACAACAGAGTAAGAATGATTGTCGGATCATTTTTGGTTAAACATCTTCTTATAAACTGGAAAGAAGGAGAAAAATATTTTAAGAATTGCTTGTTAGATTATTGTGCAGCAAGTAACGTTGGTGGCTGGCAGTGGGTAGCTGGAAGTGGTGCGGATGCAGCACCATATTTTAGAATTTTCAACCCCATACTTCAAGGTGAAAAATTTGATAAAGAGGGTGAGTATGTCAAAAAATGGATTCCAGAACTAAAAAATATCTCGAAAAAATTTATACACAAACCCTGGGAATTAATAAGTGATAAAAATTTTAAATTAGGAAGAGATTATCCATTTCCTTTAGTAAAACATGAAGAAGCAAGGGCAAAAGCACTAAGCGCATTTAAACAAATCTAATAATTAAATATTACCATGACAGTGTTTAAATTTTTTCCCCGATCCACAAGGACATTTTTCATTTCTGCCGACTTTTTTTTCTTCTTTTAAACTTGTGTCTTTGTTATTAGTAACTTCTTTCTTTTCTTCTTGATTAGATACAACAATATTTAAGTTTAGAAGAAATTTAATTAGATCAATTTTAATTTTTTCCAACAATCCTTCAAATAACACAAAAGCCTCTTTTTTAAATTCTGATAAAGGATCTTTTTGTCCATATTGTCGTAGACCTATAACTTGTCTTAATTGCTCTAAATATTGTAAGTGAGATCTCCAAGAAAAGTCAATTATTTGTAAGAATATTTTCTTTTCCAAACTATTATTTTGATCTTCACCAAGCATTTCTACTCTAAACTTTTTCTTATTTGAGTATAATTCTTTTATTTTATCGTTGAATTCAATCTCATTCAATTCTCCTAGCTTCAAAAGTTCAGAGTCATTTACTGCATTACCTGAAACACCTTTTACTTCTGCAAGATAGTTTTTTTCATCACGTGAGTTTTTATAATTTTTTCTTGCAATATTTAAATTTTTTAATATTTCATCAAAAAAATCTTGTAAAATTTGATTTATATTATTTTCTTTTAGAATTTTTAGTCTTTGTGAAAATATTACCTGTCTTTGATCATTCATAACATCGTCAAATTTAATTAATGTTTTTCTGATATCAAAATTTCTAGCCTCAACTTTTTTTTGCGCTCTCTCCATGGCTTTATTTATCCATGGGTGGTCAATAGACTCATTTTCTTTCAAACCTAGTTTTTGAAGCATGCCATCAATAGATTCGCCACCAAAAATTCTCATTAACTCATCCTGTAAGCTTATAAAAAAAATTGTGTTGCCTGGATCTCCTTGCCTGCCAGATCGACCCCTTAATTGATTGTCTATTCTTCTACTTTCATGTCTCTCTGTTCCAATTATATATAATCCTCCAAGGTTTTTAACTTTAGACTCATTCTCCTTAATTTCATTAATGTCACCTTTTTTTCCATCTTCAATAAAATCTTTATTTCCACCCAACTTAATGTCTGTTCCTCTACCCGCCATATTGGTTGCAATTGTAACAGCGCCAACTTTTCCTGCTCCGGCGATAATAGCCGCTTCCTTTTCATGCTGTTTAGCATTTAACACATTATGTTTTATTTTCTTGCTTTCTAAAAGTGAAGAAATATTTTCTGACTTTTCAATACTTGTTGTTCCTACTAAAACTGGTTGTCCTGTCTTATTGCATTCAATTATTTTATTAGTAATTGCATTATATTTTTCTTTTTCTGTTCTAAAAATTTGATCATTAAAATCTTTCCTTAACATTTCTTTATTTGTGGGAACTGAAACTACATTTAATTTATAAATATCATAAAATTCTTCAGACTCAGTCATAGCTGTTCCAGTCATTCCTGCTAATTTTTGATATAACCTAAAATAATTTTGATAAGTTATTGACGCAAGAGTTTGATTTTCTTCTTCAACTTTTACATTTTCCTTTGCCTCTATCGCTTGATGTAAACCATCGGAAAATCTTCTTCCTTCCAAAACTCTTCCAGTAAACTCATCTATAATTTGTACTTTCCCCCCTCTTACAATGTAATCGGTATCTTTCTTAAAAAGAAGATTTGCTTTTAATGCCTGATTGATATGATGGACGAGATCTAAATTAGCAGGATCGTAAAAATTATTATTCTTTAATATCTTTTTTTTAGTTGCTAGTTTTTCAATTTTATCAATTCCTACGTCAGTTAGAATTGCATTTTTGTTTTTTTCATCTAATTCAAAATCATTTTTTTGTAAATGTTTTACAAATTCATTTGACGTTAGATAAAGAGTAGTTTTATCATCTAATTTACCTGAAATTATTAGTGGCGTTCTAGACTCATCAATTAAAATACTATCTACTTCATCGACTATACAAAAATTATGATTTCTCTGAACCATTTCATTTAATTCATATTTCATATTATCTCTTAGATAGTCAAAACCTAGCTCATTATTAGTTGCATATGTGATGTCACAATTGTAGTTTTTCTTTCTTTCAACATCATTCAAATCATTTATTATGCAGCCAGTTGAAATTCCTAAGTAATTAAAAACTTTACCCATCCAAGCAGAGTCTCTTTTAGCTAAATAATCATTAACTGTAACTATATGAACGCCTTTACCAGTGAGAGAATTTAAATATGCTGGCAGTGTAGAAACTAATGTTTTTCCTTCACCTGTTTTCATTTCAGCAATTTTTCCGTTGTGAAGTATTAGCCCACCAGCCAATTGAACATCATAGTGTCTTTCTCCTAAAGCTCTTTTTGCAGCCTCTCTAACTAAAGCAAAACCTTCTGGTATAATTTCATTAATTTTAAGAGCACCACTTTGGGCATTTTTTTTAAAATTAAATGTTTTTTCCTTAATGTCTCCCTCAGATAACGATTTAATTTCACTTTCTTTATTATTGATAGCTAGGATTATATTTTGAATTCTATCTAATTCTTGTTGATTTGAGCTTTTAAATATTTTACTAAAAGTTCTTGTAAATAAATTCATTATACTTCTATATATGTATTTATAATTTAAATTAAACAGTAATTATGACAATAAATATTAAAAACTTTTTAAACAGTAAATCTAAACTATCTAAAATGGGAGAGTACCAAAACCTTAAGCAAATTGAGGGTTTAGAAATGTCATCAATATCTGCTGACCTTTATGGAAATGGAAGAGATGATGTGGCTCTATTCTATTTTAGCAAAGGGGCAAATTATGCAACCTTAACTACAACTAACAGTGTTACATCTGAATTTATACCTTGGAATAATAATTCTCATAAAAAAATTATAAAAGGTTTATTGGTTAATACAAAAAATGCCAATACATTCACGGGAAAACAAGGAAAAGAAAGCATTGATATTTTAGCAAAAAATCTATCAAGAGTTTTAACATTGAAAGAATCAAAATCTCAAAAAGGAACAAGTGAAACAGTAAAAACTAAAGATTTAATATTTGCATCAACAGGGGTGATCGGAGAAGAGTTTCCAGTTGAGCAAATAAAAAACTCCCTTCCAGATTTAGTTGATAAATTAAAGAATGAACATAATAAGATGTACTGGATTAAAATAGCTTCAGCTATAATGACTACAGATACAAAGCCAAAAGTAGCATATGAAGAAGTTTTAATTGGTGATGAATTAATTAAAATTTGTGCTGTAGCTAAAGGATCTGGAATGATCGCTCCTAATCTAGCAACAATGCTATCATTTATATTTACTAACGCTGATATAAACTCAAATTTGCTCAAAACTCTTTTAAAGAGAGCGGTTGCTAATTCTTTTAATGCAATTACTGTTGATAGTGACCAGTCGACAAATGATATGGTTTCAATTTTTTCTACTAGAGCAGTTAAAATAGGTCAAAATATAACTTTAAATGATGATGCTGTACAAAAATTTGAAATTGCTCTTAAAAAATTGTGTTTAAACCTTTCCAAACAAATAGTTGTTGATGGAGAGGGTGCAAAAAAATTTATAACTATTAACGTAATTAATGCAAAATCATTAGGAAGTGCAAAAAATATTGCCTTTTCTATTGCTAATTCTCCACTAGTAAAAACTGCAGTTGCAGGTGAAGATCCTAATTGGGGAAGAATAGCTATGGGCATTGGAAAATCTGGGGAAATAATAGACCAAAAAAAATTAAAAATAAAAATTGGAAATTATATTGTAGCAGAAAATGGTAAAATTTCTGAAAGTTACGATGAAAAAAAATTAAAAGAATATATGGAATGGGACTCAATTGAAATAGAGATCAACTTAAAACTCGGCAATGATGCATTCAAATGTTACACATGTGATTTTACACATGATTATATTGATATTAATGCAGACTATAGAAATTAAAATATGATAAAATACAATCTTGTATGTCATAGAGAACATAATTTCGAAAGTTGGTTTTCGAATTCAAAAGAATTTGATAATTTAAAAAAAAAAAATTTATTAGAATGTATTTTTTGTTCCTCAAAAAAAATTAATAAATCTATTATGTCTCCAATGATTTCAGGCATTAAAAAAACTAACAAAAATAAAGATTTTCTAAAAAATAGCTTTCAAAGTGAAAAAAAAAAATTACTTCAATTAAGGAAATTTGTTGAAAATAATTTTGAATACGCGGGTAAAAATTTTAGTAAAAAAGTAAGAGAAATCTATTATGATAAAAAAAGCAAAAAAACTATTTATGGAACTACAACTTCGGAAGAACGAAAAGAATTAGAAGACGAAGGTATAGATTTATTGTCGATCCCATGGGTAAGTAAAGATAACTAGCCCCTAGTGCTAGTTACAATGTAATTAACAGACAAGTTGTCTGTTTTTTTCCATTTATTTAAAATTGGATTATAATTAAGGCCCTTAATATCTATAGTTGAAAATTTTTCATCTATTAAAAGCTTTTCTAGTTCTTCAGGTTTTAAAAATTTATTCCAATCATGTGTGCCGATTGGAAGCCATCTTAAAATATATTCAGCGCCAATAATAGCTTTTAGATATGATATTAAAGATCTATTCAAAGTAGCAGTAAACATAAGACCATTTTTCTTTAATAAATTACCGCAAGATTTAATGTATAAACCTACATTATCGACGTGTTCAACAATTTCTAGATTAAGAATTACATCAAAATTTTTGACATCTTTTAATTGTTCAGGAGATGTGTTAATATAATTAATATTCAATTTATTTATTTTTGAGTGGATCTTTGCAACTCCAATGTTTTTCCTCGATGCATCAATTCCAGTAACAGCGCCTCCTAAACGAGCTAATGGTTCGCTTATAAGGCCTCCACCACATCCAATATCTAAAATTTTAAGTCCATTTAGGTAATTTTCTGTACCATCTTTTATTTTAAAATGTCGTTTGATTTTTTCTGTAATATATTCAATTCTAATAGGGTTAAACATGTGCAAAGGTTTGAATTTTCCATTAACATCCCACCATTCATCGGCTAATTTTGAAAACTTTTGAATTTCTTCTTTATTTATAGTACTAGTCATTCTGTAATTTTATTAATTTAAATACATTAAAATCTTTTATTATTATATTACATTCTTTAAATGGCTAAAAAAGTACTAAAGTTTGGTGGAACATCTGTTGGAACAGTAGAAAGAATCCAGCATGTGGCAAATATTATCAAAAAAGAGCACTCAGAGCACAATCAAATTATTGCTGTAGTTTCAGCCATGTCTGGCAAAACTAATAATCTTATAGATCTCTCAAAAGAAATTTCTAATGATTTTAACAAAAGAGAACTAGATGTTCTCCTATCATCTGGGGAGCAAGTTACTGCAGCGTTGTTAGCTGGCGCATTAATAAAATTAAAAATCAAAGCTAAGTCATGGCTCAATTGGCAAATACCAATATTAACTGAGGGTGAACACTCAAATGCGAGAATAATAAATATGAATGTAACAAAAATTAATAATTTTTTAAAAGATAATGGTGTTGCAATTATTCCAGGTTTTCAAGGAATTTCAAAATTAGGTGAAGTAACAACTATTGGAAGAGGAGGTTCTGATGCAACTGCTGTAGCAACCGCAAAGTTATTTGATGCCGATTCCTGTGAAATCTATACCGATGTTGATGGGGTGTTTTCTACAGACCCAAATAAAATTCCTGTAGCAAAGAAAATAGATAAAATTTCTTATGATGAAATGCTTGAGTTATCGTCATTAGGAGCAAAAGTAATGCAACCTTCGGCAGTTCAAACGGCCATGATTTATGATATTCCTCTTGAAGTAAGATCCACATTTACCGATAGAAAGGGAACTAAAATTTTTGATAAAGAAAATATTGATTATAGTAAGAGCGTTACTGGTGTAGCCTATTCTAAAGATGATGCCAAAATCACATTGATTGGAGTAAAAGATAAACCAGGTGTAGCTGCGAATATCTTTGAGCCTTTAAGTAAAGCCCAAATAAATGTTGATATGGTAATTCAAAATATTTCTTCAGATCAAAAAACAACTGATATAACATTTACTATTAAGAGAGATGAAGTTTCTAAAACTATTGATATTTTAAAAAACAATAAAGATATTGTTTATAGTGATATTGTACATAATGATAAAGTAGCAAAAGTATCAATAGTGGGAGCGGGGATGGTGTCAACACCAGGAGTAACCTATAAAATGTTTAGAGCTTTATCTGATGAAAAAATAAATATTTTAGCTATATCTACGTCTGAAATTAAACTTTCTGTAATAATTGAAGAGAACAATACTTTGAATGCAATTAAGAAATTACATACAATTTTTGATTTAGATTAATATGAAAGTTCGACCTCACAGAATAATTAGCAGAAAAAAAACTAAAGAAATTAAAGTCGGAAATATTTCTGTTGGTGGAAATTCTCAAATTAGTATTCAATCAATGACAAATACTTTAACCACAGACATCAAAGCTACAATAAACCAAATTCATTTACTTGAAGAAGCAGGAGCAGATATAGTTAGAGTTTCTTGTCCAGATGAAGACTCAACTAAAGCATTAAAAATAATAACAAAAGAAGTGAAAGCTCCAATAGTAGCAGATATCCACTTTCATTATAAAAGAGCAATCGAGGCAGCTAAAATGGGAGCAAGCTGTCTGAGAATTAATCCTGGAAATATAGGTGTAAATGAAAAAGTTCTCGAAGTTGTTAAAGCGGCTAAAGATAACAACTGCTCAATTCGCATTGGAGTTAATGCAGGTTCATTAGATAAAAAGTTGTTAGAAAAGTACAAAGAACCATGTCCAGAGGCACTTGTTGAAAGTGCTCAGCATAATATTAAACTATTAGAAGATAATGATTTCTTTAACTTCAAGATAAGTGTTAAATCATCCGATATTTTTTTAACCGTAAAAGCTTATAAAAAATTATCTCAAATTTCTAATTACCCTCTTCATCTTGGCGTAACAGAAGCAGGTGGACTTTTGACAGGCAGTATAAAATCTTCAATTGGCATTGGCCAACTCTTAATGGATGGAATTGGAGATACAATTAGAGTTTCATTATCATCAGATCCTGTTGATGAAATAAAAGCTGGCTATGAAATACTTAAATCTTTAGGAATTCGCTCAAGAGGAGTAAACATCATTTCATGCCCATCATGTGCAAGACAAGCTTTTCCAGTAATTGAAACTGTCAAAGAATTAGAAAAGAGATTAGCACATATAAAAAAACCAATAAATTTGTCAATAATTGGTTGTGTAGTTAACGGTCCCGGAGAGGCAGCGCAAACTGAAATAGGTTTAACAGGTGGTGGACAAGATAATAATCTCTTATATCTTTCAGGCATACCTCACACAAAGGTTCCTAGTGAAAAAATTATTGAAAAAGTTGTCGAATTAGTAGAAGCAAAAATAAAAGATAAAAAATAAATTATGGTTCCTCGAGAAAAAGTTAAAGATATTATTATTCAGCATGACTTACTTGAAAAAGAACTATCCTCTGGAAGTGTAGATCCTAAATTGTTTGCAAAAAAATCTAAAGAATATTCTCGTCTTAGAAGCATTATTTCAATAGCAAAACAATACGTAAATTTTGAAAATGAAAAAAAAGATCTTGATAATTTGCTACAAGATAAAGCTAATGATCAAGAAATGCTTGATTTAGCGCAAAAGGATTTGGATGAATTAACAGAAAAAAAAGAAAAATTTGAAAATGAATTAAAATTATTTTTATTACCAAAAGATGAAGATGATGATAAAAATGCAATTGTGGAAATAAGAGCAGGAACAGGCGGATTAGAAGCCTCTCTTTTTTGTGCAGATTTATTTAAAATGTATGAAAAAGTTTGCTCAAAAAAAAATTGGTCCTTGGAAATAATTAATATTTCTAAGAGTGAAGCTGGTGGTTTTAAAGAAGTAATCTTTTCTGTGAATGGTAGCGATATATATTCATATTTAAAATATGAGTCAGGTGTTCACCGAGTTCAAAGAATTCCAGAAACAGAAACCCAAGGTCGAGTACATACATCTGCCGCTACTGTGGCAGTACTGCCAGAAGCTGAGGATGTCGATATTCAAATTAAAGAGTCAGATTTACGAATTGATGTATTCAGAGCAGGTGGTCCTGGCGGACAATCAGTAAACACCACAGATAGCGCAGTCAGGATTACACATATTCCAAGTGGCGTTGTTGTTAGCCAACAAGATGAGAAGTCTCAACATAAGAATAAAGCAAAAGCTTTAAAAATTTTACGATCAAGAGTTTATGAGGCTGAAAAAAGAAAAAAGGATCAAGAGAGATCTAGCAATAGAAGAAGCCAAATTGGTTCAGGCGATAGATCAGAAAGAATTAGAACTTATAATTTTCCACAAGGAAGAGTTACAGATCATAGAATAAACTTAACCTTACATAAATTAGAAGAATTTTTAAGTGGAGAGATTCACGAGGAAATGAATCAAGAGCTTCGTTTAAAAGAGCAAAATTTAAAATTAGAAAACTTAAAAACATGAATGCCTTAGAATTGATTAATTTTGGAACATATAAGCTCAGATCCAAAAAAATAGAAACATGCAGATTGGATTCTGAAATTCTACTTTCAAAAATTTTAAATAAAAAAAGAGAAGAAATTTTAATTAATTTGGATCGAGAAATCTTAGAAACCGAATGTTTTATGTATAAAAAGCTGATACAAAGAAGACAGTTAAACGAACCAATTGCTTACATACTTGAAGAAAAAGAATTTTGGAGTAAAAATTTTTTTGTAAATACCAATACTTTAATACCCAGACCAGAAACAGAATTAATGGTAGAAAAGCTAGTTAAAATTTTTAAGGAAAAAAAAATATCAATCTTAGATATGGGAACTGGTTCAGGATGTATATTAATAAGCCTGCTCAGTGAATTAAGTAAGTCTAAAGGGGTAGGCGTTGATATTTCGAAAAAGGCGCTATTAATTGCAAAAAAAAATGCAATAAGGCACAAAATAGGAGAAAGAGTAAAGTTTATCGAACAATCATTTGATAGTAAATTTGCTCAAAAATTTGACCTCATCGTATCTAATCCACCTTATATAAAGAGTAGTGAAATACGAAATCTAAAAGAAGATATAAAGAAATATGAACCTGTAATAGCTTTAGATGGAGGAAATGATGGACTTGACCTTATTAAAAAAGTTATCTACAAAACTGAATATATCTTGAAAGTTAAAGGTATGCTCGCCTTAGAAATAGGAAATGAGCAATTTAAAAAAGTTTCAGAATTGTTAATAAAGAAAAATTTTAAAATTGAACACATAATTAAAGACTATAAAGACAATATCAGAAGCATTATTTCGATTTATATAGGTAAATAAAATGAACAATAATAATAGAAGAAGAAGTTTCAGGCCAAGGCCACAAAAAAATAACTTTAGAAGAAGAACTGGTTCGATGAATTCCAACGGTTCTAATAGTTTGAATAATAATGGAAATATGAATTTCAATAGAAATGGATCGATGCACAACATTCATAATGTTGAAAAAACAATGTTAAAATTTCAGCAGCTTGCAAAAGATGCTCAGAGTAATGGAGACCCTGTATTAGCCCAAAACTACCTTCAGCATGCAGATCATTATTTAAGAAGATATAACGAATTAAATGAAAGAAAAGAAAATACCGCAGATAAAATAAAAACTGAACAAAAACCTATATCTCAAGAAAATATTTCTGATAAAGAAGAAGTGTTAAAAATATCTAATTAAAAATTTACTTATCTAAGTTCAGATAATTTTAAATCAATCATTATTCTTTCTAATTCAAATTGTTCTCTAGCATCACCTTTCAAAGTTTTTCCTGATGGTAGTTTTAATCTTTGAGAATTAACTTTTTTTCCATTTACCACTACTTCGTAATGTAAATGTGGACCAGTGGACATTCCAGTTGAGCCAACATAACCGATTATTTGACCTTGCTTAACTTTTTTTCCTTCTTTAATTCCTTTAGCAAAATTTTTCATGTGTGCATAAATTGTTTCGTAAGTAGAATTATGTTTTATCTTTACACAGTTTCCACCACCACCACACCATCTTGCTCTTGTAATAGTTCCTGAACCAGATGCCATAATAGGCGTTCCACTTGGTGCAGCAAAATCAGTGCCTCTATGCATCTTGTTATAACCGAGAATAGGATGTTTTCTTATACCAAAAGAAGAAGATAATCTAGCACCGTTTATTGGAGTTTTCATTAAAGATTTTGTAATACTTTTTCCTTTAACATCATAATACTCTATTTCATTTTTAAAATTAAAATTATATAGATTTATTTCCTCTCCATTTACATACATAGATGCATAAATTATCTTACCTGTATCTCTTACTTTATTATTATCATCTTCAAATTTTTCATAAAGAATTTCAAACCAATCTCCTTTTCTAATATCTCTTTGAAAATCTACTTCAAATCCATAAATTCTTGCAAATTCAACAATTATATTTGGTTCTACACCTGAATTAATAGCAGAACTATATAAATTGTTTTTAATAATGTTTCTAACGACAACCTCTTTTTTGGTGAGTTGTAAAATATTTTCTTTAATTACAAAGTCGTTTTTAAACTTTCTAATTTCAACACTTCTCGTATTGCTTAATGGGTATATAAGATTAACGATTGTATTTGAATTATTCTTGATTTTTTTATAAATTAAGGAAAGTTTTCGACCAGAATAAATATTTGAAAGTTTTCTTTCTTTTAATTTTGTTGAAATATTTTTAATATCTATGTCACGTATATTATAAATTTTTAATATTTTTTCTATAGTGTCGTTATTTTCAATTATATAGTTTACCTCTTCATATGGATTATTTATTTTAGAGACTAAATAATTTGTCAAATTAGAAAATTCACTTGAAGTCACAACCTCTGTTAAATTTTTTTTATTTTTAATATTTTTTTTATTGAATAAGCTTGAAGTGGAAAAATAAATTATAGAAAAAAAAGCAATAAAACTTAGGAAAATAACAGGACTGAAATTTGAAATTTTTAGTCTTCTCATTACTCCAGAGGGAGCAAAATATAAATTTTTTTTATAAAAATTATTAATTTTTTGCATAAACGTCATAGTTGTTTTTTACAAAAATTAGGTGGGCATTGCAACGCGGGAAGATCAAAAAAGCCTTATTTTCCTTAGTATTTTAAACAATATACGCCTTGACTTATAATAGAATTGTACTAAAACCAGCGCTCACCTCTTCTAAATTAAATTTTAACGTAGCTAGAGGTGTGTAGATTTTAAAGTTTAAAATCTTAGCTTTTTTAAATTGTAAATTTTTAAGAAGAGAAGTGTGGACGGCTAGGTTAATTAAGAAATTGTCGCACACACTTCTAAACGTATAGATAATTCGAATGTTATTTATATGAAGCTAGTGTGCGCCGTTATTAAACTTGAGAGTTTGATCATGGCTCAGAACGTACGCTGGCGGCACGCCTA
>Ga0233444_10000768_pt1 | contig 39538 bp, 39 predicted proteins | sample SI_124_October20_6_FD_182792 | JGI IMG/M metagenome (GOLD analysis project Ga0233444, IMG submission 182792) | Seawater microbial communities from Saanich Inlet, British Columbia, Canada - SI_124_October2016_10_MG | ecosystem: Environmental > Aquatic > Marine > Inlet | place: Canada: British... | reverse complement strand
CTACCGACTTTGCGTCAAATGATATTGCGTGGCTGGCATGAAATTAGCCATTTCTTAAAACGGGCCACCAAGTTTATTACGATCGGTGTCGTCATGGTCTGGATATTAACCAATATGCCCTATGGCGTCGACCCAGCTAGCTCTGCCAGTTGGTCGGGTATAATTGGTGAATTTATGTCACCTATTTTATCTCCCGCAGGGATTACTCCCGAACTGACTATCGCATTGATTTTTGGTTTTGTTGCTAAGGAGATCGTAATTGGTGCATTGGCTGTGATTTATGGTCTGGAAGGATCTGCTTTAATGACAGGCATCGCCCAACAGATTGATTGGGTTCAAGCTTATAGTTTTATGTTATTTACACTGATATACACACCTTGTCTGTCGACAATAGCGACACTGCGTGCGGAAGCAAAATCTGGCTGGTTTACTGCCTTATCGTTAATCTGGCCGCTGAGCTTGGCCTGGATAGTCAGTACCCTGTTTTATCAGGGTGCGCGTTTCATGGGGTATTAATTTTGGTTATGCCATGCATTGGCATTTGCACGTCGATCGTTATAGCCACGGCGATCGCCCTGCTCTAAATCAAACCGGATCATTCCACGCCTATCTGCACCGTCACGCCTTTCATTCCCTCTACGTTCTCTGTTTCCTGCACCTAACCAATCGGCATCCGTCCGAATCTTTTTTTGATTAAAATCTGTCATTGCTTATTCCTTTTCACAGCCCTTATACTGGACAAAATACGCCTTTAAACACATTTTTTCAATCTTAAGGTTTTAAATCAAACACTTTATACTGATTCGTCAGTGGGCATTCAAACGCCAAATAATAGGCCATCAGTTGCAAATCTTCTTCTACTTCTACCTTGCCATATAGACGATCGCCTACAACAGGGAAGCCGAGTGAGGCACTATGTATCCTAATTTGATGTTTGCGGCCAGTTTCAATCTTCACTTGTAATAAAGAGCGGTTTTCCTTTGGTTCATATTGTAAAAAGATGAAGTGACTTTTTGCCTGTCTCCCTTCAATCTCCTGCTCAACTGTTACAGGGTGAGACTCCGTTGCCGTTTTATCAAACTCGCCGTGAACCCATATCTGGTAACGCTTCTCTATATCACGTTGCTGAAATAAAGCAGACAGTGCCGCTGCCGCTTTTTTTTCATGGGCAACAATAATGAGGCCATTTGCAGCGCGATCCAATCGATGTACAGTAAAACTGTTTCTCTGCGGTAATAAATGCTGTTCAGCCCAACGGGTAATTGTGCAGTGATCGCCCCATTTTGACCCCTGCGATAGCAAGCCATAGGGTTTATTCCAAATACTGTAGTGCTTTTCATCACTGATTAATGTCGGTGCTGGTGGGACACGTTCTAACACCAATTTATCGTAATAAAGATGTAATTTTATGTTCGCTTTCAATGCTTTTTTAGCTCGTCGAAGGCGCTGTGTTTTTTTACCAATGGACTGCCAAACTGCGCCTTTTTGCATTAATTGTTTAATCAGCTGCTTTGACAAACCGGTTTCATTGGCCAACAAGTCAACCGCAATACTGCCTTTTTCAGTCACTTCAATGTGTTTTTCGAAGCGAATTGGCAACTCAGACATGTTATGTTCCATTACTTTAACGTAAAATTAAGTTTTTTGATTGGGAGGCTCTCATGTTTATACATTACTTGAAATATTGCTGTTCCTTTATTGTCATTTTATCATTCCAAAGTGCTGCTTACGCAGATGTTTATAAATGGATCGATGAAAATGGCCAAACCAACTTTTCTCAGCAGGCCCCTATTGATAGAGAATCAGATGTCATCAAAATGCGATCTGGCTCTGTAATGACGCCTGCACAATCTCAACAAGCAGTTGATCAAATAATTGAACAACAAACGGCAGATGCAAAAGCGGAAGACGAAAATGCAATAGAGCGTCAAAAACAAGTTGAAAGTAAAAAGGTAAAATCAAAAAATTGTGATATTGCTAAAAGTAACCTAGCCAACTATCAGAATAATCCTAACGGACTCAAACCAACTGGCGACGGTGAATATATTCGTATTGATGAAGTAGAACGTCAAAACAAAATTAAACAACTAAAACAAGATATCCAACAGCATTGCGAATAAGGAAAAACCATGCCCTATTTAAATATTGTTACAAACCATGTCATTGACGACGAAGCTGCTCTTTTGAAAGCGGCCAGTCATGTTGTTAGCCAAGCCACGGGAAAACAAGAAACCTATGTGATGGTCAGCACCCTCTATAACCCGCATATGCTGATGGGTGGAAGCAGTTCACCTTTGGCTTTTTTGGATTATCGCGCCTTAGGATTACCCGCTGAAAGAACGCCTTTTTCTGATGTCTTATGTCAACTTATTGCCGACCAGTTATCTATTCCTGGCGATCGGGTATATATCAGCATGACTGATTCAGAGCGTCAAAATTGGGGTTGGAACCACCAAACTTTTTAATGTTTCACGACTTTAATCTTTCTTCTCAACATTACTTTAATATTTTAATAGGATCTCACCTCGGATATGCGTAGTTCTCAAGTCCTCATTGCCACTCTAAAAGAAACCCCTGCTGATGCAGAAATTATCAGTCATCAGCTCATGCTTCGTGCAGGTTTAATTCGCCGTTTAGCATCAGGTTTATACACATGGTTGCCGATGGGTTTGAAGGTATTACGAAAAGCGGAGGCTATCGTCCGTGATGAAATGGTCAAAGCCGGTGCGCAAGAACTATTAATGCCCTCAATTCAACCCGCCGAATTATGGCAAGAAAGTCAGCGATGGGAAAAATATGGGCCTGAATTGTTACGTGTTACAGATCGTCATAGCCGCGAATTTTGCTATGGCCCAACGCATGAAGAAGTCATTACTGATTTAGTCCGTCAGGAAATTCGCAGTTATAAACAATTGCCAATTACCTTCTACCAAATTCAAACCAAATTTCGTGATGAAATTCGGCCCCGCTTCGGATTGATGCGTGCCCGCGAGTTTCTGATGAAAGATGCCTATTCCTTTCATCTTGATCATGACTCTCTACAGCAGACTTATGACACGATGTTTGCTGCTTACTCTCGCATTTTTGAGCGTATGGGTTTAAATTTCCGTCCGGTTCAAGCTGACACGGGCAGTATCGGCGGTCATGCCTCACATGAATTTCATGTGCTCGCAAGTTCTGGCGAAGATGCCATTGCTTTTAGTAATCAGAGCCAATATGCAGCGAATATTGAATTAGCTGAGGCTATTGCCCCATCTAGTCAGCGCGCTGCGCCGTCACAGCTTATGTCGACTATCGACACACCCAAACAACACACCATCGAACAAGTCTGTGATTTTATGAAAGTCTCAGCTGACCAGTGCCTCAAAACATTGCTTGTTGAAGGCGCTGAAGAAGGTAGTGTCGTTGCACTCGTACTGCGTGGTGATCACGACATCAATGAAATTAAAGCCGAGAAACACCCACTTGTTGCCACGCCGTTGACCTTTGCAACACCTGAACAAGTCACAGAAGCATGCGGTGCTAATATCGGTTCCATTGGCCCTGTTGGCCTTACCATCCCTGTTATTGTTGACCGTGCTGCTGCACATGTTGCTGATTTTGTTTGTGGTGCCAATCAGAATGAACAACATTTATCGGGTGTTAACTGGTCTCGTGATTTACCAGAGCCTGAAACAGCCGACTTACGTAATGTCGTGGCCGGTGATGCCAGCCCTGATGGTGAAGGTGTTTTAGATATTGCTCGCGGTATCGAAGTCGGTCATATCTTTCAGCTCGGAGATAACTATAGCGACAAGCTGAATGCGAATGTCCTAGCAGAATCAGGAAAAGCACAAACTTTAACAATGGGTTGTTACGGTATCGGCGTCTCGCGCGTAGTCGCTGCCGCCATCGAACAGCATCATGATGATCGCGGTATTATTTGGCCAATGGCACTCGCCCCTTTCCAAGTGGTCTTAGTTCCAATCAATGCCCATAAATCAGTCCGTTTACGTGAAGCCGCTGAGGCCTTATATAACAAGCTCCTTGATGCAGGATTTGATATTTTATTTGATGACCGTGGCCAAAGACCCGGCGTCGCTTTTGCTGATATGGATTTGATCGGTATCCCTCATCGTCTTATTTTAGGTGAGCGAGGTCTTGATGAAGGTAACGTCGAATACAAGCGCCGCGCTGATGGTCATTCAACTGAGTTCGCATTGGATGATGTCATTGCTGAACTCACAGAATTGATGGCTGTTTAAAAAACCATGGCCGTGATCAAGCAACAAGACTTAATTGATAGCATCGCTGATGCTTTGCAGTTTATTGCCTGCTATCACCCAAAAGACTTTATCCAAGCGATGGCCGCTGCTTATGACAAAGAACAGTCTCCCGCCGCTAAAGATGCCATTGCTCAAATCTTGATTAACTCACGGCTTTGTGCCGAAAACCAACGGCCTATTTGCCAAGATACTGGCATTGTGACGGTGTTTGTTAAAGTCGGCATGTCGGTACAATGGGATAGCCAACTTAGTCTTGATGACATGATTAATGAAGGTGTTCGCCGCGCTTATACCCATCCCGATAATGTCTTACGGGCATCGATTGTTGAAGATCCCATTGGGTCACGACGTAATACGGGCGATAACACCCCCGCCGTCATTCATACCGAACTTGTTCTAGGCGATCGTGTTGAAATCAATATTGCTGCCAAAGGTGGCGGCTCTGAAAATAAAGCGAAATTCACCACACTGAATCCTAGCGATAATTTAGTAGATTGGGTGCTTGAAACAATCCCGACAATGGGTGCAGGTTGGTGTCCGCCCGGTATGATTGGTATTGGCATTGGTGGCACAGCTGAGAAAGCGATGATATTGGCTAAGTCGTCGATTATGGAATCAATTGATATTCAAGCCTTGATAGAACGTGGCCCTGTCACTGCTGCCGAAAAACATCGCGTAGAGTTATATGAAAAAATTAATGCTTTAGGCATTGGTGCACAAGGCTTAGGTGGTTTAACGACAGTGTTAGATGTCAAAGTGAATGACTACCCGACCCATGCTGCTTCTCTACCCGTTGCGATTATTCCTAATTGTGCTGCAACACGTCATACACACTTTACGTTAGATGGTACAGGCCCAGCTACTTTTGACCCTCCTTCGCTAGATGATTGGCCTGATATTACTTGGCAAGCAGCTGAGAATACTCGCCATATCAACCTGGATACCATCACACAGAATGATATTCAAACTTGGCAACCGGGCGACACCTTATTATTAACGGGTCATTTACTGACTGGCCGAGATGCCGCACATAAAAAGATAGCGGATTTATTTGCACAAAACCAACCTTTACCAGCAGGATTAGACTTTAAAGGTCGGTTTATTTATTACGTTGGTCCTGTTGACCCTGTTAGGGATGAAGTGGTCGGCCCTGCTGGCCCAACTACAGCCACACGGATGGATAAGTTCACCGACATGATGTTAGATAAAACGGGTTTACTCGGCATGATCGGTAAAGCAGAACGTGGGGCAGAAACCATTGCTTCTATCAAACAACATCGTTCGGTTTACTTAATCGCAGTGGGTGGTTCAGCCTATTTGGTCTCAAAAGCAATTAAATCTTCTCGTATCGTTGCATTTGAAGAGCTGGGAATGGAATCAATTAGAGAATTTTATGTCGAAAATATGCCGGTGACTGTTGCCGTTGATAGTTTGGGTGATTCAATTCATCAATCTGGTCCCAAAGAATGGCGACAAAACATCGCCGATATTCTCATTAATTCAAAATAACATTCGTTTCTTCAGGAGAAATTATGTCTGCGCCCATTACTTTACACCTCTTAGCCGTCGTCATCTGGGTTGGTGGTATGTTCTTCGCCTATATGGCTTTAAGACCTGCAGCAGGCCTATTAGAGCCACCTGTTCGTCTCACATTATGGTCACATACTTTTAAACGTTTCTTCCCTTGGGTTTGGGTATCTATCATCACCTTATTAGTGACAGGCTTTGGCATCATCAAACAATCAGGTGGTATGGGTGAAGTCGGTCCGCATGTTCATATTATGTTGCTGTTAGGCATTATTATGATGCTGATGTTTCTGCATGTGTTTTTTGCACCGCATAAAAAATTAGCACTTGCCGTTGAAAGCCAAGACTGGGAAACAGGTGCAAAAGCGTTAAACCAAATTCGTTTATTGATTTCAATTAACCTGCTTTTAGGTTTAGTCACTACCGTTGTTGGTAGTGCGGGTCAATTTTATTAAACCTGACTCACCATAATGCGTTTATTTTTACTGCTTTTTTTATTCCCTACTCTCTCTATCGCAGACAATAGTATTGAGCGTACCAAATCAGAAGATGGCACAGTTGAGTTTAGTAACGTTTCTCCCGCCAAAAAGAAAAAGCCAGTCAAAACAACTGTTATTTACAAATATTCAGAATCTGATGATGTGACGGTTTTTACCAATAAAAAACCGTCACATATCACCGAGTTTGAAGTCTTAAAATATGATTGTTATGCCTGTAATCCAGATTCTAAAATTGACTGGTATCGGGTTAGACTCAACCTCACCTCTTTTTCTGATGCCGTCAGCCAGGCTGCTAAGAAACATCAGGTCGATCCCGCTTTAATTCGTGCCTTAATGCATGCTGAATCAGCTTTTAACCCTAATGCTGTTTCTCATAAAGGCGCACAGGGCTTAATGCAATTAATGCCTGGAACAGCAAAAGAACTCGGTGTACAAGATGCCCTAATCCCCAGTCAAAACATCGCCGGCGGTGCTAAATACATTGCCCAATTATTGAAACGCTTCAATGGCAATATTCAACTCGCCACTGCTGCTTATAATGCTGGGCCCGGCGCCGTAAAAAAATATAATGGGGTGCCACCGTATAAAGAAACTGAAGTGTATGTCGAACGGGTTGGTATACTACACAAACGCTATCAAATGGCACTTTAGATGAAAAGCATCAAAAAATTCCTTGCTGAGAATGACAAACTCGTTCATTCCACCATGCAAAAAATTACCTCTCATGTTCAACGACGCAAAGGCGAATGGGTGTTTAACACCGTCTTAATAGAAGGCCAAGAAGTCCCGTTCAAATACAAACGCCAAAAAACCTATAAATCGCTACAAGGCGCACATGTCGATATGATTTACTATCCTGAAACCGAAACCATTGCCGGAATGGATTTCGAGTTTATGAAAGTCGTCAAAATCAATATTTCATAAACTGTTTCCAAACCACTAGGGAAAGTCATGAGTAAAACAGAACAAGCGGCACAACAAGCCAGAGCCTTATTTCAATCTCGTGGTGATGGTGTACTTAGTACCCATTCTGTTGACTTGCCCGGCTACCCTTTCGGTTCTATTACACCCTACTGCCTCAACAAAGACGGTCAACCGGTTATTTTAATCAGTACCCTCGCGCAACATACCCACAATATATGGTCAGATGACAAAGTCTCTTTAATTGCCTACGATCCTCAAATTGAGGATACACAAGCCGCTGGACGTGTCACTTATATTGGCAATGCCGTTAAAACCGATGATGAAGAAACAGCCGAACGTTATTACCGCTTTCACCCCAGTTCTCGAAGCTTTCACAAAACCCACGATTTTAGTTTCTATGTTATCAACTGTGTTCGTGTTAGATATATCGGCGGTTTTGGAGAGATTTATTGGGTCGAAAAAGACGAATTCTTAAAAGAAAACCCGTTTAGTTTTGAAGAAGAAACCGGCATTGCTGAACATATGAATGCTGATCATCAAGATGCGATGAACCATTATTGTGACTTATTTAAACTTGCTTATGATCCTGATAACTTACCCAAACTAGTCGGTATTGATAGTGAAGGTTTTGAACTTCGTATTGGTGGGCGATTAGAACGGCTTCAATTTGATTCGGCTATTGGTAATACTTTGGAAGCTAGGCAGGCGTTAGTGGAACTGGCTCGGCGTGCTTTGTAAAGTATGTTTTAGGTAACAAATACGGACTCTCTTTTCTAACTTAACTTTGAAAACCTTGTTTTATTGGCTGTCACACCAAAATTTCTTATGTCTTACAACTTGAACGTCATAGATTTCGGAGAACTCCATGTCAGAACCAAAACGGATAGCACTTCTCGTCGACTGCGACAACGTCAGTCATAATTCAATAGAAGGCGTGTTAGAAGAACTCGCGAAATATGGCATGGTTAATGTTCGCCATGCTCATGGTGACTGGAATAATCCATCCTTATCAGGCTGGATAGAGAGGTTGCATCCTCATGCAATCAGGCCTATGCAACAATTTGCCTACACAAAGGGTAAAAATGCCACGGATTCTGCAATGATTATAGACGCCATGGATTTACTTTATAGTAAAAATATTGACGCCTTTGCATTAATGACCAGTGATAGTGACTTTACTCCTCTTGTGCTTAGAATACTTGAAAGTGGTTTGCCGGTTTATGGCTTTGGGGAAAAGAAAACGCCACGAGCTTTTGTGGATGCTTGCTCCCCTTTCATTTACACAGAAAATCTCGTTGTTGAACAAGAGTCAAAAACAGATAACCTTCAAACCATCACAAAGAAAAGGAAAACTAAAGCAACTTTAAGAAAAGATACATCTCTGGTTAAATTGCTCAGGACAGCCGTTGAGCAAACATCTGAAGAGGATGGCTGGGCTCTTATGAATAAAGTAGGGTATTACATATCTAACAATAGTTCTTTTTCATCTATAAACTACGGTTATAAAAAGCTCAGCGAACTCATCAAGGTTAGTGAACTATTTGACATTGAAATGAGAAGCAATGGCTCAGCTATGTACATTAAAGATGTTCGTAAATGAAACTAACTATGCGACTTTCACCCCTTCTTTTGACTTATTTACTTTCTGCCTGTAGTTCAGTGTCGTTGATACAGGAGAATATTAACGATCAGCATCTTGAAGCTGATGCGCGTTATACCGCGCTTGTTCAAGCTATAAAAGTGCAATCCACCCTACCGGCAATAACGGAGTTAAGACAGGTTACAGTTTTAACTGATGGTTTTAGAGAGGACTCGGTTAACGAGCAAGCAGTTAACCAACAGCTATTTGAAGCAATAGAAGTCAACAATTGGGCAGTTTGTCTGCATAAGGCTAATGAAGCATTAGCGTCACATTATGCTAGTTTAAACAGCCATTACGCTGCAATGGTGTGCCGTCTTGAGTCTGGTGAGTCTCTACAAAGTCAATATCATGAGACTGTCTTAAACTTGCTACTCGAATCGGTTTGGTCGACAGGTGATGGGGAATCAATTAACAGCGCATTTCAGGTGATGAATACCGTGGAAAGAAATGCCTTTATTGAGTTTCATGGTCTAGAGTTTATAAAACACAGTCTTACTCGTCGTGATGGACAAGATTATGATGTTGTGACCATTTATGATGCTAAAAAAGATGATACGTTTGAGTGGTATTTCACTGAATTAAAATAACCAGTTTATGAGCATCATCTGATACTCATAAACTGTATTTTATTATTTCAACCGTGAGACAGTGGCTTGTCGGTAAATAAATAATCTTTCAATTCTTTATCCATTGTTGGGTCTTGGCGTCGGATCCACTCTAGCACCATAGCGGCATGTTCTTTTTCTTCATCGCGATTATGTTCTAGAATGCCTTTTAACTCTGGATCTTTACACGCATCAACACGTTGATTGTACCAATCAACGGCTTCTAGCTCTTCCATTAAAGAAGTAATAGCGCGATGCATATCACGTGTTTTATCCGTTAATTCACTAATTGGCTCGTGGTAACCTTCGTTCGACATGTCTTGCTCCTTTGTAAAAATAGGCTATTAACTTTAACTATTTTTATTGTTTAATTCTATTAGTATTTTGCCCATCGCAGATGTTAATTGGCTCAACTCATTCGGCTGAATAATGTACGGCGGCATAATGTAAATCAGGTTTTTAAATGGTCTAATCCAAACCCCTTGATCAACAATAAATTTGGGTAGCCAAGCCATCTCTTCCCAGATTAGCTCATGCAGTTCAATCACCCCTATTGCCCCTTTCACTCTAATCTCTTTGACTAAGCTATCGGATTGATAAGGCGTTAACTCGACTAACAATTGTTGTTCTATCTGTTTAACTTGGTTCTGCCAATCTGAGGCTAACAATACATCCAAACTAGCGGCTGCCACACTACACGCTAAAGGATTAGCCATAAACGTTGGACCATGCATTAGCACACCGTTATTATCGGCACTAATGCCTTTGGCAACCTTCTCTGCACATAGCGTCGCTGCAAGCGTCATATAACCGCCTGTGAGCGCTTTTCCTAGGCAAAGTATGTCTGGACAGATATCGGCTTGCTCGTAAGCGAATAGCGTGCCTGTTCGACCAAAACCAGTGGCAATTTCATCAAGGATTAACAAAACATTGTTCTGATCACAAAGCTGTCTAACTTGGCGAAGATATTCTGGGCAATAAACACGCATGCCACCAGCACCTTGCACTAAGGGTTCTAGAATCACGGCGGCTAACTCATGCTGATGTGTTTCTATTAAGGTTTTAAACTCTGCAATATCACTTTCTTGCCAATCTTCATCACGTTGGCAAGTCGGGGCCGGTGCGAAAATTTGTTTTGCTACTACCTGCTCAAACAAGTTGTGCATGCCATTTTCAGGGTCGCTGACCGACATCGCACCAAAGGTATCACCATGGTAGCCATTTCTCAGTGTGAGGATTTTTTGTTTTTGTGTCTTTTCTTGGGCAAACCAATATTGAATGGCCATTTTGATCGCTACTTCGACTGCTACGGAACCTGAATCTGCAAAAAAGACGTATTGCAATGGGTCTGCGGTGAGGTCGATCAGTTTTCGTGCTAGTTCAACGGCAGGTGGGTGTGTTAAGCCACCAAACATGACATGGGCCATGACGTCGATTTGGTTTTTAGCCGCTTGGTTTAACTCTGGATGGTTATAGCCATGAATGGATGACCACCAAGATGACATACCATCGATAATTTGTCTGCCGTCGCTCAGTGTTAAATAAACACCTTGGGCTGAGACAACTTCATGAATCTGTCCGGGTTGTTTAACGCTGCTATAGGGATGCCAGATATGTTGGGCATCGAAACTGAGATTATCTAGATCTTGCATAACAAGATCATAGCAGTGTTGGCATTACAATCGGGAATTTGACGCTTTTTTATTTAGTCAGGCTAAAACTTTCGCCACAACCACATTCTGATACGGCATTGGGATTATTAAATTTAAAGCTTTGGTTTAGGCCTTCTTTGACGTAATCCAATTCGGTATCGTCAATGATTTCCATACTCTTCTGATCAATAACGACTTTGACGTTATCACGCTCAACGACGATGTCATCATCGGTAACTGTTTCAGCATAATCAAGGGCATATTTATAACCAGAACAGCCACTTTCTGTCACGCCCACACGTAAGCCGACACCTGAACCACGCTTGGCTATCATGTCCCGAATACGGTTTGCTGCTGACTCTGTTACTGTAATCACGTCTTTATCCCATCATTTCAAATTTTATGACTTCTTCTTCACTGTTTTCTTTTTGGTGATTTTTTACGACTTCACCCAAAGTTATACCACCTAGATACATTCTGATTTGATCACTCAAGCTTTGCCAGATTTCATGACTTAGACACTTGCCATCATTAGAACAGTTCCCTTTGCCCTCACATCGCGTTACGTCGACCTTCTCATCAACAGCAGAAATAACATCTAACACAGTGACTTCATCGGCTGAACGGCTTAAGCGATATCCACCACCCGGACCTCGTGAACTACTGACTAAACCTTGGCGACGTAAATTTGCAAATAGCTGTTCTAAGTATGAGAGAGAAATGCCTTGGCGGTCAGAAATATCCGCTAATGTAATGGGGCGAATGCCGTAATTTAGACTTAAATCTAACATCGCCGTCACTGCATAACGCCCTTTAGTTGTTAGTCTCATATGAAATACCCTTTTATTATTGTTGTTTTTCTTATTATTATTGGATTTTCACATGTCCGAGTATTTTAGTCAACTTTTACAGTTGCCTGTTTTTTATCATCTTCTTCTCCTAAATCGCAATCTGCTAAATCAGGAATTTTGATGTTTGGTAACTCGCCACCCATCTGATGAATCGTCTGGCACATGCTGTCAACACGCTTATCCATCACATGAATATGTTCTATTAGGCCATGAATTGCAGTGGCAACAGGATCTAAAGTTTCACTTGAGGTGCCATAGGCATCAAAACCAACTGACTGAGCTAATTTTTGCTTTTGCTTTTGATCTTCTGTTTGAGCCGTTCTGACAACGCGAGCAGGAATACCTACTACCGATTGATCAGCTAATACGTCTTTGACAACAACGGCATTTGACCCTACCCGAGCCCCATCAGCTAGTGTAATCGGCCCGAGTACTTTTGCCCCAGCACCTACCACTACGTTATTGCCAAGAGTTGGATGGCGTTTACCCTCTTTCCAAGATGTTCCACCTAATGTCACGCCATGATAGAGGGTGCAATCATCACCAATCTCAGCTGTTTCACCAATCACGACACCCATGCCATGATCAATAAAAAATCGACGGCCAATCTTTGCGGCAGGATGAATTTCAACTCCAGTTAACCAACGACTAAATGTGGATAACACTCTCGCTAACCATTTTAGATTTCGTTTCCACAACGCATGACTAAGTCGATGCCACTGCATCGCTTGAACGCCAGGATAGGTCGTTATAACCTCGAATGTATTTCTTGCCGCAGGATCACGATCAAAAACGCAGCGTATATCTTCTTTGATATGTTGCCAGGTACTGACTTTGTCATTCATGATCTTTCCTCTTTGTTATTGTTTTCTGCTGCACGCAAAATACCGTGTAATATTTGTAGCTCGTTTCGGTCTATATCTGCACGGTTAAATAAACGTTTTAATCGACGTATTAAGTTTTTAGGATTCTTAGGGTCTAAAAAACCAATCTCGGTGAGGCTTTGTTCAAAATGTTGATAAAGGTGTTCTAAATCTGTGGCATCGATGGCTTCTCTGTCTTCTCCAACACGCCCTACTTCTATATTTGGGTCAAAACTCATTTTTAACTCATAGGCAAACACTTGTACCGCTGCGGCTAAATTTAATGAACTGTAGTCTGGATTAGCTGGAATATTAATCAAATTCTGGCAGCGATCTAATTCTTCATTGGTTAAGCCTGAGTGTTCCCGACCGAATAATATCGCTGTTTTATGGTCATCCGGTTGCTGTTGAATTTGTTCAACTGCTTGTCTTGGATCAACAACCGGCACCGGCAAATGGCGTAATCGAGCACTCATGCCATAAACTTGATGACAGCCCTCTAACGCTGAGACTAAGTCACTATGTACAACGGCGTTCGCAAGGACATCATCAGCACCTGATGCACGGGCTGTTGCTTCTGCACTGGGATAGTGTAATGGCTCAACTAAATGTAACTTTGTTAAGCCCATTGTTTTCATTGCCCGTGCCGCTGCACCGATATTTCCTGGGTGGGTTGTACCGACTAATACGAAGCGAATGTTATCTAAAGATTTCATACTGTTTTCCGCGTAATAAACATCGCATCACCGTAACTAAAGAAACGGTATTGCTGTTCAACTGCATGTTGATATGCATGCAAAATATGCTCTCTACCAGCAAAGGCAGATACCAGCATCAATAGCGTTGACTCTGATAAGTGAAAGTTGGTTATCATCGCATCTACTTGCTTAAAGTCATAGCCTGGATAAATAAAAATATCTGTTTCACCTTTAAACGGTTCAATTTGTCCCGATTGCGATGCACTTTCAAGGGCTCTCATACTGGTCGTGCCCACAGCAATAACCCGTCCTCCTTTTGCTTTCGTAGTCCTGATTTGGCTGCAAACTTGTTCTGTGACTTCGATACGTTCTGAATGCATTTGATGTGTTTTTATATCATCAACACGAACAGGCTGAAATGTCCCAGCCCCAACATGCAGCGTGAGTTGAGCAGTCTCAATCTCTATCTCTATAAGCTTAGCTAGCATCGCCTGATCAAAATGCAAACCTGCTGTCGGGGCTGCGACAGCCCCCGTGTGTTGGGCATAAACGGTTTGATACCGTTCCAGGTCACTCTGTGCCACTTCCCGTTCTATATAAGGTGGTAATGGCAAACGACCATGCTGTTCTAGTAAGCTAGTGGCCGATTCCTCATGATGAAAAACTAATTCAAACAAGGCGCCTTGTCGCCCTAATACTTCGGCATCTAATTTATCTTCTAACCGTAAACGTCGTCCTGCACCAGGAGACTTACTACTGCGTATATGAGCTAATACACGATGTTCGTCCAACACACGCTCGATAAGGACTTCCACTTTCCCGCCAGTATCTTTACGACCTAATAAGCGGGCTGGGATCACTTTTGTATTGTTAAATACCAACAAATCATTTGGTTTTAATAATGACGTAAGATCTATAAATTGCCGATCTTGTAACTCCCCTGTTTCGCCGTTCAATGATAATAAACGGCTTGCCGTTCTATCTGGCGTAGGAAACTGGGCAATGAGTTCAGTGGGGCAATCAAATTTAAAATCTGTTAATTTCATTCAATGATCATACCAAACTGACTCATTCTTTCACTGCTTTGTCGCTATTTTATTTTTCAGAATAGGACATAAAAGTCACTTGGGATGAGGCTTTCCATAAAATAAGACTTCCCTAAAAGACTTTCAATCGCTATAATTCGTTGCCTGAATATGCCGGGGTGGCGGAACTGGTAGACGCGCTGGATTCAAAATCCAGTTTCTTCGGAAGTGTCGGTTCGATTCCGACCCTCGGTACCACATATTCAGCATAAACCTCTGATTTAAAAGTGCTTAGCTAACTAGGTATTGGTTTTCCCTGATACACTCAAGTTAAGAGAGCCCTGATAAAAAAGCCTCAATACAGCGTAGTAATAAGCGACAAGCTGTATTTCCAGCGCAACTTTCCTCAGTCAATTTAAATGAGAATGTTCGGACACTGTCTTCGTCACAACGATGAGAGCTGTATTCTTATCGAATTTATAGCTAATAGGCCTTTATGATTAATAAGAAAGATGTGCATGACAGTTTCGAACGTTGTTAGATCAAAGAGCCAATTAATCACTAGACTATCAGCCATCTCCTGAGCAAGACTTGCTAACTTAGAAGTCATCAATTACTGCAGACCTCTGTGCTCTTGACATCATTTAGAACAATATTTGACCTCCTTCCACACTTTTTTCCATTTTTTTCGCCATGAAAATGACCGGTGACAAACAAGGCATATTTTACTTGGAAGATCCCCTTTTTTAATCATGACAACGATGCCAAGAACTTTTCACTGTCTTGTTCTATAACCGCCTTTTTCTCTGTAGACATACGGTCGTAAGTTTTGTACATCATGGTTAGGCGATGATTTTTATTTAATTTATCTCGATTTATAGCCAAGAAATGCCAATAAAGATAGTTGAAAGGACAAGCGCTTTCACCCGTTTTTTTGGTCACTTTGTAATGGCAGCTTTTGCAGTAATTTGACATTTTATTGATATAGCTTCCGCCAGCCGCATAAGGCTTACTCGCTAAGTAACCGCCATCAGCAAACAGGATCATGCCGGATACATTGGGTAATTCGACCCACTCATAAGCATCGGCATACACAATCAGAAACCATTCATTGACTTCTGAAACATCAATTCCCGTTAGCAAAGCAAAATTGCCCAACACCATAAGACGTTGGATATGGTGGGCATAGGCATTTTTCTTCGTCTCAGTAATGCATTGGCTCAAACAGTTCATTTTAGTATCTGCCGTCCAATAAAAACTGGGCAGTTTCCTTTTTGCCCCAAAAAAGTTTTTCGCAGCATAATCTGGCATTGTGAGCCAGTAAATGCCTCTGACGTATTCACGCCAGCCTATAATTTGACGAATGAAGCCTTCAACAGAATTTAAGGGTGCATTGCCATCATGATAGGCTTGTTCTGCTGCTTGAACGCATTCCATAGGTAGCAACAAACCGCAATTCAAATAAAAGCTAAGATGTGAATGATACATCCAAGGTTGACCTTGAATCATCGCGTCTTGATAATCACCGAAACGAAAGAGTCGGTTTTCGATAAACTGATTTAATGCATGCAACGCTTGTTCACGAGTTACAGCTAACTGGAAAGGAGCAATATCGCCAAAGTGGTCATCAAACCGATCCGATACTAATGAGATAACTTGTTGCGTAATATCGTCAATATTTGTTTGGTAAGGCGAAGGGATATTTAAGCTATCATCGGGCGGTTTACGGTTATCAGTATCATAATTCCACTGACCGCCAATAGGCTCGCCATCTGCCATTAAAATAGCGTGTTTTTGGCGTATCTCACGATAGAAATATTCCATTCGTAGCTGTTTTCGTCCTGATGCCCAGATCGAAAATTCATGAGGTGTTGACAAAAATCGGTTATCAGATCGTATTTCAGTAGCGATTCCTAGCTCATCTTGCCATGTCTGCATCGATTCTAAAACACGATATTCACCGGGTTCTGTCACTACAATCTTATTACATCCATGAGCAGTGATAGTACGTTTGACCTCAGAAAATAATGAACCCGTATTGTCACCATCATCGAGTTGAGTGTAGCTAACCGTGTAACCCTGTTCGCGAAGTTCATTGGCAAAATGACGCATCGCCGAAAATAGGAAAACTATTTTCTTTTTATGATGTTTAACGTAAGTCGCTTCTGCCATAACTTCACACATAAGTACAATGTCATGTGTTTTATCACAGTTATCTAGACTAGAAATTGTGTATGTGAGCTGGTCTCCTAAGACAAGACGTAATGTCTTCAAAATGGCAACTCCCCTTGAATAGGCTTGGCTTTAGCTGGTGTTTTCTTAGGCTTTTTAGGGCCATTATTTTTATTCATTGTTGATTTGCGACTAGCATGCTTAATCACGATTTGGCCTGTTTCTGGCTGATGGGCAGTATTCTTACGGATGCTGTATATTTTGTCTGATGCCGATTTACGCGCTGTTTTCTCATCAATAATCGGCATCGGGTACCCATTCATTTTACTTGGGCACTCCCATGGTTTATGAATATGCTTTGTTGACATGTTTCGTAATTCTGGCAGCCATTGTCGAATAAATATTCCCTCCGGATCATGATCAATCCCTTGTTTAATTGGATTATTGATACGAATACTATTAATGCCCGTTGTACCAGATTGCATTTGAATTTGAGCATAATGAATACGCGGTTCGTAATCGACGAATAAACGGGCCAAATGTAAAGCCGGTTGCCGCCAATGCAACCAAAGGTGATAACTAGCAAAGCTGGCTAACATCGCCCGCATACGGAAATTTATCCACCCGGTTGATATCAAAGCACGCATACAGGCATCGACCATAGGATAGCCGGTCAATCCTGTCTTCCATGCTTCAAAATGTTCGGCATTAAACACCTGTTCACGCAAGTTGTTATAGGCTGAATGTAGATTTTCGAATTCAAGACACGTTTCATCCTCAAGTTTTTGGATGAAATGGCAATGCCATCGCAATCTTCCAGAATAAGACCGAATCGCACTTAACCACTTACGTTTACTCGCTGGTGGCCCATTTTTAAGTTCTTGTCTGCGTTGTTCTACAGCATGAAATACTTCACGCATCGATAGTGTCCCAAAAGCAAGGTGGGATGACAGGCGAGAACAACTATCAAAAGCCGTGACCGGCGATGACATTTCTTTGGTATAGCCTTCACCCCGTTGATATAAAAAACTGTTCAGCAGTGACAAAGCTTCCGAACGCCCACCTTTTTGGCAAGCAGTATAATTATCATCTTTCAGACCTAGCATTTTAGCTGAAGGCAAGAAATCTGAATCGTGTTCAATTTTATTGATTTTGTCTGGGGCAAGTAGCAGTGGCTTGTTCATTAATGCATGCCAGTGCGATGCCCAACCATTTCTCTCTTTTAAGTGTCTTATGACGCCGTTTTGTACAGGTTGATGCCATAAGATATTACTTTTTTTGATCCAAGCTTTTACACGTTGATCTCGGCTGTATGTCCAACCATTCCATGTTTCTTGATGTGACCATAAAGCCGTAATTGAATTGATTGAATCTAGTTGTTGTAAAACATCAACAGCATCGCCGACTTTGATGATTAAGCGCTGGCCTATTTTCTGTAATACCTGATCTAATTCCGCTAGACAATCTGTTAAAAACTGATACTGCCTTCGGTTCATATCAGCTTGATTCCACAACACAGGCTCTAATATATACAAAGGTAATAAATCACCATTTTGCGCTGCCATTGCTAACGCGGCGTTATCTTGTATACGCAGATCGCGTTTAAACCAAACAACCTGCATTAGGGTGTGATCTCTTCACCATCCCATGCGAAAAAATTTCCACTATCTCGGGGCGTTAGACCGGCTAGCACATCAAGCAGCTTTTCGGCTGAATAGTCTGGCGTGAACAGCTGTCCTTCTGGCACATTGTTTTGAAACGGCTTGGTTAATTGACTGTCCACTGTACCGGGATGTAGCCCGACTATAATCACTTCTTTGTTGCGTCTGCCAATTTCAATGGCCGCATTTTTAATGATCATATTGAGTGCCGCCTTTGATGCACGATATGAATACCATCCCCCTAATTGATTATCTGAAATACTACCAACTCGAGCCGACAACACGGCAAACATTGATCGTTTTTCTTTATTTAAAATAGGTATGAAATGCTTGGCGATGATAGCCGGTATTATTGTGTTAACTGAGAACAGGTATTGAAATTTTTCAACGGATAACTCTTTTAGAGATTTTTCAGGTTTTACATTGTCGTCATGAAGTATGCCGGTGGCGACGAAGACTAAATCAAGGGGTATGTCTTTTGAAGCCAAAACAGCCGCTTGTTCAATCGACTTTTCACTATGATAGTCAATCGTATTGACTTGCACATTTTGATGCTCAAAGTTCAGTGCTTTTTGAGAAAAAGCATGAATTTTAGCATCTGGGTTAGATATGGCGAGTTGATTTACCAAAGCGCTGCCTATTGCACCGGAACACCCTATAATTACAATGTTTTTTAACATGAATAGTTCTAGTTATCGTTAAAATGCACTTATTGACCTGAATCTAGACTGTCTTACTTTTATTTGAATCCAGCTTTGTTCATCTAAATGTCATTGTGTGAATAACGTCAGACCTAGATTTTAGGAAGATGTTTCATTCTGTTTAATCTCTGAGGCGGTTTTCTCGGCTTATTTCAATTTATACGCAATCGACATTGAGCCATATTGGGTTAAATCCTCAAGCTCCTCTTCAGAACGCGTATCAAGTATATTGGCATCATTTAAGGCTATTGTTACCGAGAACTTACCCCATGAATAGGCTAAACCTGCTGTCATTCCCAGTCTTTCGTGATCATAGTCTATAGAACGGCTATCTCGGAACGTGTTGCCATCAGTATAAATTTGATTAAATGTGTACCCTGCTGTCATACCGGCATAAATATACCAGCCGTTATCAATTGCAACTGGATTTGTCGTTCTTGAATTGTTAAGTAAAACAGTAGCATATGAACGACTTAAGCCTCTCCCGTAACGTAACACTACTCCCGTTTCTGCATAGCTTGATAATGTCCCAAGGCCCGCTTCGCTGTTCAATAACATATCGAAATTCTGGCTGTCGGATACCCATGTTCGCCATAAGCGACCGCGGCTTAACTGAAATACCGGTTCATTCTCAAGTTGTGTTCCCCAGCCTTTAGGGTCATCAGACCCAATCCATTTATGGACGGTCTTTTGTGCTCTTTTTGCCCCAGCAGCCGGACCAACAATGCCTATCGTCGTCGCGAGTTTATCGGCATAACTGTCTTCAACAGCCAAATATGTGGTGCTGAAGAAAAGTAAGCCTGAATAAGGTAGCTGATCTTCGTCTGGATTTTTTACTGTAATGTCATCAGGTGTCATCATGACCTGTCCGACACTATAGGCATTCACTGCTGCATTGAATTCTTTGGCTGGCAAGCTCCATAACAAAGGCCATACCATCTCGCTTGGCGTCGGTTGTGCTTCTGCAATACCGGTATCGTAGGCTGAAAAATAAACACCATTGGTATAGCCATTGTCGTTGCCCAAGAAAAGATCGTTATCTAAGGTGGCAGAGACCCAATCCATATCCCATTCCCAGTCTGTTTCGGCATAGCTTGTATTGACAATGAAGGCTAAAAGTATTGCCAAAATGTGCTGATGGGGTTTCATCGCTTATTTCTTTGTCCATTAGTTCGATGACGTGTGATCATACCACTCCCTAGTGAGACGATTGGTGGCGTTAATTATTTAAACCTATTAACGCTTATATAGACAGTGACTGAAAAAGTGAACCTCTTCACTTAAAAATTTGCTCTTCCATGACATCATGCTGCGTAGTGACTGATATAAAACCCGTTTAGTTTGCTCTGTTAACTAAACCTGTATTGAGGCAATACGATGGAAAGAAATGAAGCGATGTCCTTAGTAGTTAAGCTACTAAGTATGATGTTGGAACAAGATGGTTCTGATTTATTTATAACGGCTGGCTTTCCGCCTGCTATTAAAATAAAAGGGGTTATGACCCCTCTGTCAAAGCACCCACTCTCTGCTGAGGACGCACAAGCCATTACTCAGTCGGTAATGAACGATAAACAACTCAAACAATTCGAAGAAACCAAAGAATGTAATTTCGCGATTGCCCCTGCTGGTTTATGCCGTTTCCGTGTTAATGCTTATGTGCAACAAGGCATGCTAGGTTTAGTCATCCGAGTCATTGCTTCTAAGATTCCTCAGATCGATGATTTAGGCCTCCCTGCTATTTTGAAAGACATTATCATGACTCAAAATGGTTTGGTGGTCATGGTCGGTGGTACTGGTTCTGGTAAATCAACCTCGATGGCTGCAATGCTTGATCATCGTAATGAACATAGCTTTGGCCATATCATTACGGTTGAAGATCCCATTGAATATGTTCATCCGCATAAAAATTGCGTGATTATGCAGCGAGAAGTGGGCGTAGATACTGATAATTGGGAAGAAGCGCTACACAATACTTTACGCCAAGCACCCGATGTCATTGTCCTCGGTGAAATTCGTGACAAGAAAATCATGGATTTTGGTGTTGAATTTGCTCAAACAGGTCATTTAGCTTTGGCTACACTCCATGCCAATAATGCTAACCAAGCTATTGACCGAATTTTGGGCTTTTTCCCTTCAGAAAAGCAAATTAAGTTGATGCAGGATTTATCACTCAACTTACGCGCAATCATATCTCAACGTCTGATTAAAACCTTAGATGGTGGCCCTGTGGCTGCAATTGAAATATTAATCAATACACCGCTTATTGCTGATTTGATATCCAAAGGTGATGTTTCTGGTGTTAAGGAAGTGATGACGCGTTCTCGTGAATTAGGTATGCAAACCTTTGACCAGGCGGTATTCGATCTTTATCAGGCTGGGCGTATTAGTTACGACGAAGCGTTGAGAAATGCTGACTCTGTCAATGAAGTACGTCTTAAAATAAAATTGGCAAAAGAAGATGGTGGCCAAGATGCTAGTGATGACTTTGGCGCTGGCTTACAAGTTGAGGCTGACACCCAAAATACCGTTCAACAGCAACGCTCTAATGCCGCTTCTGTTAGCGCAGGTTTAGCTCTATTAGCCGATGATGATTAAAACTAGTTAGGCCAGTATGACTTTTAACCCTCCTCACAATATAAAATATTTAACACAAGCGAGAACATGATGGATATCAGCCCTTACGTAAGACTCATGATAGAAAAGAAAGCTGAGCATTTAATCTTTGATGCCGATCAAGCACCCCGGGTTTTATTAGATGGGCAAGAACGTACTGTTGGCCAACAAAACCTCAGTGACGAAATGCTGACTGTTATTTTTGAGGAGATCACTAACGATACCCAAAAATTACAGTTCTCTATTAATAAGAAAATTCGCTTTATCGCCTTTTTGCTCGGTGGCACTAGTCTCATCACAGAGATAACTGAAACGCCGACACAACAATTACAGATTTTAATTACCCAAGACCAACGCGAAAATACGACGGTTATGGAAGTGCCAACCGGCATCAATGTTTTAGGCCATGCCCCTTCTGAAACTCTCAACCTTATCCCCTATCTTAGTAAACTTGTTGAGATCAACGGTTCCGACTTATTCATTACGTCTGGTTCAGCGGTTAAAGCTAAAATTCATGGTGCCGCTATTGAACTTGATAGTTATCTATTAACGCCTGAACTAAGCCAGTCTGCTGCTTATGGCATCATGTCTGAAGAACAAATTGCTGAATTTGAAGCGAATAAAGACATCGATTTTGCCATCAGTTTACCTGACAACAGTACTCGTTTTAGGGTTAATGTATTTTATCAACGCCGTACTATCGGAGTTGTCCTTCGCTTAATACCAACCACTATCCCAACAGCAGAATCACTTGACTTACCCGATGTCTTATTAGACTTGGTGATGGCTAAACGTGGTTTATTATTAATGGTCGGCGGCACCGGATCAGGTAAATCAACCACCATGGCTGCAATGATAAATCACCGTAACCATAATGCTGCAGGCCACATCCTCACTATTGAAGATCCGGTTGAATTCTCGCATCCAAATTTAAAATCTATTGTCAATCAACGTGAAATTGGCATCGATACAATGTCTTATGCACGTGCTTTAAGAGCGAGCTTACGTGAAGCTCCCGATGTCATTCTTATTGGTGAGATTCGTGATCGTGAAACAATGGAAGCAGCGTTAGAACTATCTAATACAGGACACCTCTGTCTTTCTACTTTACATGCTAATAATGCAAACCAAGCGATGGAACGTATTATTAATATGTTTCCACAGTCTCAGCACAAGCAATTATTTATGGATTTGTCGGCCAACCTAGGCGCAGTCGTTTCTCAACGTTTAATCCCAGACAGCAAGGGTCAACGTTGTGCCGCAATCGAAGTGTTAGTGAGTACACCGCATATTGCTAATTTGATCTTAAAAGGCGAATTGAATTCAATAAAAGAAGCAATGAATACCAGTGGTGCATCAGGCATGGTTACTTTTGATGAGGCCTTATTAAAACTGTATAAAGACAATCGGATATCGCTAGAAGAAGCCTTGCGTAATGCTGATTCTCGCAATGATTTAGAAGCTAAAATCAACTTCGGATAAAAGTACTAAAGGACGTTGATGATTAAAATTGTTTTATGCGATCACTCATGCTTGAAGTCAGCCACTTCAAATGAATTAAATAACCTTGTCTAAATTGGCCGAATTGAGTAATTCTGTCGAGTCAATTACGCTTTGTGCCAATTTCGCTAACCGCATGTTTTGATTCATAGCACTGGTTCTAAGCATTGTGTATGCTTCATCTTCAGTACATTTTCGTTCAGCCATGACAATCCCCTTCGCGCGGTCAATTACTTTACGGTCTGCTAATGTCTCACGTAATTTATTCAGTTCCTTTTTTACTGATAAATTCTGTTTAAACCGTGCTAAAGCTGTACGCAAAATAGGTAAAACTCTATTTTCACTTAAGCCATCAACCACGTATGCACTGACACCGGCTTGAATTGCTGGCTCAATCGCCTCACTGCCATCTGACTTAGTGAAGATAACTACCGGTAAGGGGTATTGTTCTTGGACTCGCGTCAATTGGTTCAATAACGGCTCATCCGGCGCCTTGATACAAAGAATAATTAATTCCGGTGTTTTAATGTCAGCATTAATCAACGCCATCAATTTTTTTGCTTCATAAACGAGATGATACTCACTTCCTGCCAACGCCATATTAATTAGCTGGCTAGAATGGGTAGATTCACTTAATAAAATAGTATTAATAGCCTTCATTTTTCACCATTAAGATTTGAGTTTATATTGATTCGCCATATGCTTACATAATTGTTCGAAAGCACCCGATGCATCCTTCTTATAAAGTAAACAAGTCCTTTTCATACTTGCTTATTATGTCGCCGGTCATCAAATTTGCTAAAAAATTTTGGTCCACCATTCTGTTTCCAATGACAATCAACGTTTGCTTATCCTGAAAATCATCCTCAAAGCATCTACTTAAAAGTAACTTACTGCAGGGTTCATGCCTAATTAGCAATGTATTGAATTTAATGACTATTTAAAAATGGTATAAGTCGCCATCTACTTTTCTTGTCCCCTTTCGCACCATCACTGTGCGGCTTAATATAATTTGGTGCAGTTAATTTTACTTATCGTCGAAAGCTTGCTCTTTTTTAGTCCAAAAAGGCTCGCAAAATCATTTTATAACTGGTATCTTTAAAGTCATGGTTTTGTCATATTTGACTACGGCGGTATTTAAATGAAGAAGTTAGAGCAATTCATTCTTGACCAGTTCTTTGTGATCATTGCAGCTTTCTCTGTTTTCTGGCTATCGTTAATCGTTTATGGCTTGTTGAACTCTTAAGATCTTAGCGTGTTATACACTTTTAAAAAAACGTAACACGTTAAATTAAGTTTAAAATTTATACTGAGAAGCTGTTTAATCTGTGTGTCTTAATGTTGAAAATCTCACCGCTCACTCTCGCTTTCGTTCTCTATCGAAAACTCAGCACTGTGCCATCTATATTGTTCAGATACATACAACTACTTCTTTTATTAATCCATTTTATTAGATATAACTAGGGGTATTTAAATGAGCTATCAATATATTCGCTTTTTTGCTGACGTTGGTATCGATGATGTTGATATTGTCGGTGGTAAAAACGCGTCTTTGGGTGAAATGTACAGTGAACTAAGTCGTGAAGGAGTCAACGTTCCTAACGGCTTTGCAACAACCGCCGATGCTTATCGCGAATTCCTCCAGCATAATGACCTAGTTGGTCCAATTACAGCTGCATTGGATTCATTAGACGTTGAGGACACCAAGGCTCTAGCAAAAACAGGCGAACATATCCGTACCTTAATCAATCAAGGTGCGATGCCAGATGCTATTGTTAGTGAAATTGAGCAAGCTTACAGCCAATTAGAAACTGAATACGGCCGCAATGTTGATGTTGCAGTACGTAGTTCGGCCACTGCTGAAGATTTACCTGATGCCTCTTTCGCAGGCCAACAAGAGTCTCATCTTAATATCACGGGTACAGCACAACTAATTAACAGCTGTCGCCAAATTTTCGCTTCATTATTCACCAACCGCGCTATTTCTTATCGCGTCCATCAGGGCTTTGACCATATGAGCGTTGCATTAGCTATCGCTGTGCAAAAAATGGTTCGTTCTGATAAAGCATCTTCGGGTGTCATGTTCTCAATAGACACTGAAAGTGGCTTCCGTGACATTGTCTTTATTACAGGTGCCTATGGTTTAGGTGAAAATGTTGTTCAGGGTGCCGTTAACCCTGATGAGTTTTATGTATTCAAGCCGACATTAGGTACAAAGTATCAGCCAATTATTAAACACAATCTCGGTAGTAAAGCCTTAAGAATGATTTACGCCGAAAGTGATTCGGTTATAGGTGATACAGGGGCAGTAATTAATACGCCTGTTCCTATTGAGATGCAGGAACAGTTCTGTATTAATGATGATGAAGTCCTTGAACTTGCCAAAACAGCCGTCACTATCGAAAAACATTATTCGAAAAAAGCTGGCAAGCCCATGCCAATGGATATTGAGTGGGCTAAAGATGGTGACAGTGGTGAATTATTCGTTGTACAAGCTCGCCCTGAAACGGTTGAATCTGGTAAGTCTTTGCAAGCATTAGAAAATCATGTTCTCGAAGAGAAAGGCAAAGTCATTATCGAGGGTAAAAGCGTCGGCAGTAAAGTCGCCAGCGGTAAAGCACGCGTCATCCTTAAAACAAGTCAAATGGCAGACTTAAAGCCAGGCGAAATATTAGTTACTGACATTACGGATCCTGATTGGGAACCTGTTATGAAAATTGCAGGCGCTATTGTCACCAACCGAGGTGGCCGAACATGTCATGCTGCCATTATTGCCCGTGAATTAGGCATCGCGGCTATTGTCAGTACCAATACGGCAACTAAAGTCATCAAAACAGGTGATATTGTTACAGTAAGTTGTGCTGAAGGTGATACCGGTACTGTTTACCAAGGCGCACTTCCTCATCACGTTCAAAGCATTGATATTTCAACCATTCCTGTACCAAAAAATACAGGCATCATGCTGAATCTGGCTAACCCTGAAATTGCATTTAAGACAAGTAACCTTCCAAATTCTGGTGTCGGTTTAGCCCGAATGGAATTCATTATCAATAATAGTATCGGTGTACACCCTAATGCTTTAATTGATTATGATGACCTGACTAAAACGCTACAAAAGAAAATTGCCCCAAGAATGGCTGGTTACCCTAACCCCATTTCGTTCTATGTGCATAAACTGGCCGAAGGTATTGCCACTATTGCTTCAGCGTTTTACCCTAAACCGGTTATTGTGCGTCTGAGCGATTTCAAATCAAATGAGTATGCTAATTTAATTGGTGGCCCCCTCTACGAACCTGAAGAAGAGAACCCAATGCTTGGTTTCCGTGGTGCCACGCGTTATTTAAGTAAATCATTTAGTGAAGCATTCGCCTTGGAATGTAATGCCTTACGTATTGCACGTACAACAATGGGCTTAGATAATATTACGGTTATGATTCCTTTTGCCCGTACCGTTGCTGAAACGAAACAAGTGATTGAGTTAATGGCATCACATGGTCTAGTTCGCGGTAAAAGAGGACTTAAAATTTACCTCATGTGTGAGCTTCCAGCTAATGTCATCTTGGCTGACCAATTTCTTGAGCTTGTTGATGGTTTCTCTATTGGTTCTAATGACCTGACACAACTCACGCTCGGTGCAGATAGAGATTCTAGTCTACTGGGCCACTACGATGAGCGTAATGAAGCCGTGCTTAAATTGATAGAAATGGCCATTGCTGCCTGTAAAAAAGCGGGCAAATATGTTGGTATTTGTGGTCAAGCACCGTCTGATTTCCCAGAAATCACAAAATTCTTAGTTGAACAAGGTGTTAGTACCGTCTCTGTTAACCCTGATAGTGTCGTCGAAATGGCGCATGTTATTGCGGAAATGGAGAATAAGTTGACTTAAACGCCACAAACCTTCGACTGTAAACAAAAAAAGCCGTGATTAATATCACGGCTTTTTTTTGGCTGACCTTTCTTATTCTTATTTTAGTTCGTGCAGTACAAGGCTATAGCCCACCACAGCTTACTAACGATAACTAATCCCCCATTTTACTGGTTGGTAGTTGCCGCGCTAATACAATTAATATATTAAGAACTATAGAGGTTTATCCTGCTCTTTTTCTTATTGAATATAATACAAACTCTCCTCTAGCCTTATCTAATTTATAGTCTAGTTGCTCTCTGTATGTTCTCATAACAAACTGAGCCTCTCTCATACATACACAGTAATCCTTCATTGTCTTAATATAATATGGCAACAACGCCATCTTTTTTCAGCTCATTAGCAATACTGCAATAACTACGGACTTTTCTTTGTCGCATAAAAAAGCCGGGGTGAATAAAATATTCACCCCGGCTTTAAACTAGTTAGACTAGCTTAGCTTTGTCTTAGCTTTATGCTGCTTTCGCTTTTTTGCGTAAGCCTAAGAAACCCAATAGTGCAGGTGCAAAGAGGAACAATGCAGCTGGAACAGGGACTTCTAAAACTGTCACAACACGAATCCAATCACCTGGCTCCGTTACAACCATTCTTAAGGCTAAAGCTGCTCCTGATAAAAGATAGCCATCACCAGTATTAAAGTTATTTTGTTCTAAGCCAGCGGCATTAAATGGTAAGCTGCTACCCGTTGTGAAGTAGTCGTTGAAAGCAGCTAATAAATCATTGCTATCATTCATTAAAGAACCACTTTTGTTAGACATAACTCCTAAGATGTTACCGCTAAACAACCACTTTTGAGCGTCGTCAGCTTTTGTATTTCCGCTTGTGTTTAGGAAGATAAGATGACTATCTACTCTTGTTCCTTTAGCAATTGTTCCGCCATCAACAGAAATGTCACGGCTCAACACTACACCTTGTTGCTCATTAAAACCTTGTTGGGCAGTATTGGTTGGGCTGTCTTCTTGAACACTAATAGCAGCAATAATATCTGGGCCACTAACGATTGCAGCTTGAGCTTGAGCTTGAGCAGACAACAATAATGCTGATGCTAATAATATAATTTTTTTCATGTCATTTTTCCTTTATTGAAAAATGCAACCCAGCCATCTTTAATCGCGTATTGAACACCTGTAGCTTTCCGTACTTGGCTCACACCAAACTTGGCTTAATATTGTTACGTTAATTTAAATTAAAATAATACTTCAAGACATATAGAACTTGATGCCATGAACGTGATGATACGTGTATCACTAAATAGGATCAATTGTACTTTAGTACCATTTTGTTTTTTAATTAAAAACTTGAATAATCTACCGTCACTCAATGGCCAAAACGAATCAACTCCTTCGTCAACTGCGTTGGTATCGTTTCCTAAGATTATGCTTTAACAAAAACAGCAATTGATTCTACATGGCTGGTATGTGGAAACATATCCATAATCCCTGCTGATAGAAGTGTATAACCCAGTTCATTAACTAATTCGCCGGCATCTCTCGCTAAGGTTGCAGGATTACAAGATACGTAAACAATACGTTCAGCACCCAATTCTGCAAGCTGTGGTAACACCTCAAAAGCACCGCTTCTTGGTGGGTCCAACAATATTTTATTAAAGCCTGCTTTTGCCCATGGGTATTCTTTTAGTGTCGTTTTTGTTAAATCGGCCTGCTCAAATACCGCGTTGTCTAGTTTATTAAGAGCGGCATTACTTTGTGCATGTCTGACTAAGGCCGCATCACCTTCTACACCGACGACTTCATTGGCTCTTTTTGCCATTGGTAAACTGAAATTACCTAAACCGCAAAACAGATCTAAGATGCGATCTTGTGCTGAAATATCCAGTAACCCCATCGCTTTTTGTATCATTTTTTGATTGATACCCGCATTAACCTGGGTAAAGTCATTGGGTTCAAAATTCAACGTTAAGCCAGGCTCGGGTGAATAACTTAACTGTGGTGCTAGTGGCCAAATCGCTGTGACTGTGTCTGGTCCACCTGATTGTAAGTAGATCAAGAAATTATTGTCTTGGCCAAACCGAATCAAAATTTGTTGGTCTGCGTCTGAAAGCGCATCTAAATTTCTAAATACTAAAGCAAGATGTTCATCATCCATCGCAACTTCAATTTGAGCAATACGGTTATAAGCCGCTAACGTCGCAATCATCTCTCCTAGATCAGCAAGACGACTACCCACTCTTGGATCTAATACTTCACATTGTTCTAATAACGCTAAATATGGCGTGCCCTTTTCTCTAAAACCGACTAATACTCGTTCTTTTTTAGGGACATGTTTTACGCCAAGACGTGCCTTACGACGATAGCCCCATAGCGGACCAGTTAATGGTGCTAACCATTCCTGTGGTACCACTTTACCAAAATGGCTCATTTGCTCCATAAGGGTATTTTGTTTTAAAGTCAGTTGTGCTTCTGGCGACATGTGCATCAAGCTACAGCCTCCGCAAAGCCCGAAATGTTGGCATTTTGCTTCGACTCGGTCATCGGCAGGGTTAGCAACTGAAATCGTTTTACCTTCATCGAATTTGCTGTGCTTTTTTGTATAAAGAAACTGCACCGTTTCTCCTGTTAAAGCCCCATCAATGAAGATAGTTTTACCTTCAATTCGTGCAATACCTCGTCCATCATGGGATAGCGATTCGATCGTCACTGTTACTGGATCTTGTGGTAATTGTCGCCGACGGTTTCGCCTTGCCATAATGCTTTCTCTTTAACTTAAAATTAGAGTTGAATTCAAACAAAAAACCAGCGATGTTACACCATCACTGGTTCATTGAGTTAAATTGTTTAATTGAGTCGTGTGATTACTTTTGTTTCCAGCTACTGCCACTTTGATACCACCACCCTTTTGCTGCTTTATCGATCCAGCGTCTAGCGAAAGTGGCTTGTATTTCCGCTTGCCATTCTGGGTGGCCATTGGCTCTGGAAATTTCTGCATATAAAGCTTGGCGATCTTTATTTTCATCAGCAATTAAGCCATTTAGCTTATTTCTATCCTTTAAGGACACCGCTTTGATATTGTGCATTCCCACTAAGCCCTGATTAGTCAGGCCTACTGCGCCATTATCAAAATAGGGCTTTAAGTTATTGTGGCGCGTTTTCATATTGGCTTGAATGGCTGTGACAGCAGCAGAGTTAATATTTAAATCAGGCTCAGCGGCAGCGGGAGTGATCAACCAATCTAAAATAGCTAGACCTACTTTTTCAGCGCTGGATTGTTGTTCTGTTTGTTCGGGGCCAGACTTTTGAGGTGGTTGTCCTTCTGGACCCCAAATATCTTCGATAATCCGGTCGGCCGCTTTTTCTGCTGCTGCAGCCGGGAAATAGATGTTAATCGTCACACAAGAAACCAGCATTAAGCCGGTTATCAAACTCGTTATACTATTTCGGAACGCTTTCATCTTATTTCCTCATTAATTTACTGTACCACCGGACCGGCGCTATTACTGACGGCCTCCAAACGTGTCACCAGTTCCGGCCAGTCAACTCGGCGCGTATAGCCGATGACATTAATCCTCGGCGGTAAACCACCACCCTTAACCATATAATAACCTTGTTCTGCTTGTTCTACACCGTCCATTTCACACACTTCATTTCTAAGTTTGCAACTTAGACCCAAACGTTGATAAGAAAAGTCCTCGAAGAATCTTAAGACGCTACGAGACAACACCCCTGATGCCCCCCCACCTAGCTCGGATAAATTATTGACCGCTTGTTGACTGATCCGATGAGGTATCCTGTCACTTTTTGGTGTTCTTAAATACGCATCAAAGGCGACGGGGTGCCAATTGGCTAGACGCAAATTTTGTACTTTACCTTCAATTGTCCCTGTTATTTTGCCAAAATCGAAAGTCTCACTCATCGTTTCTAAATCGAAGTCAATTAGGTCGATATTGGCATATACCTGTGGTATTGCACCGAAGGGTTTTGTCAGACGTAGATCATGAATAATCGTAGTGCCTTCGAACAATTTGACCATCAAGGCACCATCGACTTTAATTTCTTGTCCATGATAAGCGACTTTGGGAATCACCCCGGACAATTTGCCATGAAGTTTAGGCCAGCCTAAATGCACGCTGAGTTCGGTCATCGAAATCGGCGTCAATAAACCTTCAAACTCCCATGTTGCACCTGATGTACTTTGTTGATTCAAGGAAAAGTCGTTTATCTGTAGCTCTCCATCTAGAATAGGCACTCGCCATGGCGCCAATAACTTTACCCCCCTCTGTTGTGTTTGTGCTTTTAATGCCGATGAGCCAATTGGTATCGTGTATAACGTGGCTCGTTGCCATTTTAAGCTAATGGGTAAAGATTTCTCTAAAGTTGTCCAAGCCAGCTCGCCAGATGCCCCTTGAATTTCAAACCGCTTTAAACCATCTTCTGCTGATACATTCTCTAAGCCTAACTGCAATTCGTAGCCTGACTTATCTTGTTGATAACTCAGTGAGGCTTGTCCTTTTAATGATAGGTTATCAGTGGCCGTTCCAACAGTAAAAGGTTGTAACCAGTGCTGGTAGACCGGTGATAATTTGGTTTTTTCGATCTTGATATTGAGTTTTTCAATTTCCTGCTCACGCAATACCAGCTCAATGTCTGCTTGCGCCACATTTTTGTGCTTGATGACACTTGTTGTGACTTCCAGTCTCTTTTTTTTCTGATGCCAGCTACCCTTAGCCTCTAATCCAACGGGGGCTTCATTAAAATCCAAGAACACCGGACTAGCATAGCCTTGTCCTTGTTCTATATTTAACGCTGTCTGCCAACGCCAGAGGTCTCCTTGACGACTCACATTCAAGGTCAAATCACTTGCTAAACCTTCTGTAACAAATTGGCCAGACTCATCACTTAATTCTAATTCGCTTAAGCTGGTTGATATTTGAGCTTGATTAAAGCCCTCGCTGTCACCACTGGCCTCAAGTTTAAGGATCGCTTGACCGGTATGGTGCCAGCGTTGTATTGATTCCTGTTGTGGTTGTGGAAGATAAGGCCTGATAAATGTAGTCAGGGTCTTTACATCAACTTTGCTCGCATTTGCACCGAGTTGCCAATGTGTTTTATCTAATATAATTAAACTCTTTATTTCTGCTGAAGCTAATATCAAACCGGATGTCTTAATCCTATACTGCTGCTGTTCCGGATAAGCCTCAACTGTGAAGCTGATTTTTTGGGACCCAAGCTCTTTTTGTGTAAAGCTAAATAGTCCTTTCTGGCAACTGATTTGTTGTGCATGAAATTGTATTTCAACGCAATACAGTTCTATCTCTGTTAACTTATTATAGGGAGGTGGAACATGCATTTCATCAGCAGATGCCTTAAATGTTAGCCCTTGCCGTGTGTAGCTCATTGTGAAATCTACATTTTCAAAGTTCATTGCTGCCGACTTTTCAGCATCGAGCTGCCAATGACCGATTGTCACTTGCAGTTGTTCAATTGCCCATGCCGTTGACATCATCAAACAACACAACAACACTACACTGCGCTTCAGCATATTTTTATGCGGGGAAGACACCCGTCGATAAATAACGATCACCACGATCACAAATGATCGCGACAATGACACTATTGTTCACTTTCTCGGCCAACCTCAATGCTGCTGCAACATTGCCACCTGATGACACACCGCAAAATATGCCTTCCTGGATCGCTAATTGCCGCATCGTTTCTTCTGCAATTTCTTGTTCCATGTCTATTATTTGATCAACGCGTTCTGGCTCAAAGATGGTGGGTAAGTATTCCTTTGGCCACCGTCGAATACCAGGGATAGCACTGCCCTCGGTCGGCTGAACACCTATTATATTGATAGATTTTCTTTGTTCTTTTAAATAACGTGATACGCCCATAATCGTGCCCGTTGTGCCCATCGCACTCACAAAATGGGTCACACGCCCCTCGGTATCTCGCCAAATTTCAGGCCCGGTGGTTTCATAGTGAGCTAATGGATTGTCTGTATTACCAAATTGGTTAAGCACTTTACCTTGTCCATTGGCTTCCATTTTTAAAGCCATGTCTCGTGATGATTCCATTGAGTCCGTTAAAATAATTTTGGCCCCATAGGCCTTCATCGACGCTCTGCGTTCCACGCTCATATTCTCAGGCATGATAAGCACCATCTCATACCCCAAAATAGCTGCAATCATAGCGAGAGCAATGCCGGTATTACCGCTAGTGGCTTCAATTAACGTATCGCCTGGTTGAATATCACCTCTTTCTTGCGCCCTTTTAATCATACTCATGACCGGCCGGTCTTTGACTGAACCTGCTGGGTTATCACCCTCTAATTTGACTAAGATTGTATTTGTTGTTTTTCCTGGGAGGCGCTGCAAACGAACCAAAGGTGTATTACCAATACAGGCATCAATCGTTGGGTAGCTTGTCATGTTTTTTGCTCCATAATGACATAAGCGATCGCGTAATGTTGTTCATCGCTTAAACTCAAAAAGTACGCACCAATACTCAACTCAGTTAGTAACTCCCTAGCCCGTTGACTAAAGTTAAGTTCAGGCCGGCCTAAGGCGTTGTTTTTAACTGCGATATGCCGTAAATTTAGCCCTTCACGAAAACCGGTTCCAAACGCTTTTGCAGCCGCTTCTTTGGCAGCAAACCGTTTCGCGAGAAAGGCAGCGGGATTAACAGCCTGTTGAAATTCGTTAAACTCGTCATCACTCAAAATTTTTTGTGCGGCTTTATCACCATGTTTAACAAGTAATTCTTGCATACGCTCAATTTCAACAATGTCGGTTCCGATGCCAAAAATCATCCGCGAGCAACTCGCATTAACTCTTTCATCTCACGAACTGCTGTCTTTAAGCCCGTGAAGACAGAACGGGCAATAATGGCATGGCCAATATTTAATTCAACAATGTCAGGAAGTTTAGCAATGGCGGTTGTATTGTGATAATTCAACCCATGTCCCGCATTGATTTTCAAACCCGCCTGTTTTGCATACTCAACCGCTTTTGCAATAACTTTTAGTTCATATTGTGCCGCTTCATGTGAAGGGGCGTCAGCGTAGGCGCCGGTATGTAATTCAATGACTGGCACACCGCAGGCAACGGCTGCATCAATTTGAGCAAAATCAGGGTCGATAAATAACGATACCGCAATATTGGCATCAGCTAAGCGCTGGCAAGCTGGTTTCATCTTACTCATTTGACTTATAACATCAAGTCCACCTTCTGTCGTTAACTCTTGCCTGCGTTCAGGGACTAAGCAACAATCATTGGGCTTATATTTCTCAGCAATAGCCAACATTTCATCTGTGACGGCCATTTCTAAATTCATTTTAGTTTGCAAGATATCCGATAGCATCATGACATCGCGTTCTTGAATATGACGCCGATCTTCGCGTAAATGAATGGTAATGCCGTCGGCTCCGGCCTGCTCTGATTCAATCGCTGCTTGTACAGGGTCAGGATATAAAGTGCCCCTAGCCTGCCTCAGTGTCGCAATATGATCTATGTTGACGCCTAATTGAATTGTCATATCTTTGCTGTACCTTGTCTCTGTTAATTCAGTGCCGTTGTATATGTCTGGCTAAACAATTCTCGACTGCGTAAAGGCTTACCAGCCAAATAAAAATGCATCACCATCCGCATCAATTGTTTTATTTCTTTCAAACTGGTTTGGTCAAAACCTTGTTCATTAATGAGGTGTTGTATACTTCTACCTGATATTCGGTTGTGTTTCTGTCCTACTTGCCAACGGTGCAAGCCCCTATCAGCAACATAATAATAGTCTTGTTCTGCTGTTATATTATCACCCGTTTCTACTTCTTGTTCTAAGACGAGCCCATATCCTAGGTGACTAAGTAAGTGCTTTTCAAATAAGCGCAAGGTAATTTCATTATTTTTGGCCAATTGTAGGCCTATCAATGCTTCCCGATAAGACTGAAATAGCGATGGCTCAGCCTCACCTAATGGCAAAAGTTTGACCATTAACTCATTAATATACAAACCGCATAATGCTGACTCTGCTTGTAATAAATAAGCTGGGCCATCGGGTTCTGCTGTACTCAATACTTGCAAATCGCTACGACCGAACCAAGATATCAATAATGGCTGATAAAGCTGAAGCAGGCCTGCTTGGCTGCGTTTTTTTTGTCGAACACCTTTTGCAAGTAAACTAATTCGGCCGTGGCCTTGGCTATATATTTCAAGTAATACACTACTTTCTCTATAGGGTCGTTGATGCAAAATAAAAGCTGGGTTGAAATCCACATTCACACCATTTCTCGCTATAGCTCGTCGTTATACCCAAGATTTTTAAGCATGCGCTCATTATCTGACCAGCCATCACGCACTTTAACCCACAGCTCCAAAAACACTTTGCTGTCGAATAAACTTTCCATTTCAATCCGCGCTTCTCGGCCGATGGATTTCAATAGTTCACCTTTTTTGCCAATTACAATCGATTTCTGTCCATCCCGCTCAACGTAAATGATAGCGCCGATTCGCAATAGCTTATCTTCTTGTTTGTATTGCTCTATTTCAACGGTCAATGAGTAAGGTAATTCCTGACCTAAATGTCTAAACAGCTTCTCGCGAACTAACTCAGCAGCCAAAAAACGAGAACTTCTATCTGTGAACTGATCTTCAGGGAAGATCAGTTCACCCTCAGGCATAAACCGTTTTATTTCTATTTCCAACTCATCTACGTTGGTGCCTTTCCGTGCGGATATAGGTAACACTTTAGCAAAGTCATACTCTTTGGCTATATTTTCAATATGTGGCAGTAACGTGTCTTTGTCTGACAGTTTGTCCACTTTATTAAGTACCAATATTACTGGACACGTAGCATTACTTTTCAGCCTCTCTAATACATGTTTATCTTCATCGGTCCAGTTCAAACCATCCACAACAAATAAAATGACATCCACATCATCAATCGAAGAAGCCGCTGCACGATTGAGGTAGCGGTTCATCGCGCGCTTACCATCAATATGTAAGCCGGGGGTATCAACATAAATTAATTGGCACCCTTCTTCCGTTTTTATCCCCAAAATACGATGTCTTGTCGTTTGAGGTCTACGCGACGTAATGCAGAGTTTCTGTCCAAGTACACGGTTGATTAATGTTGACTTACCGACATTAGGTCGACCGATAATGGCGACATAACCTGATTTAACGGGTGTTTCTATCATGATTGCTCTGCTAATAATATGAGTGCACGCTCAGCTGACTTTTGTTCTGCCTTACGATGACTCGCGCCTTGTGCAATCACCACTTTATCTAGTAATGCGATTTGGCATGAAGCCTCAAATTGAGGTGGTTTGTTCAGTGCTTGTTTAAGTTCTTTGACGCTATAAATTGGTAATGCTTGCTGGCGGCTTTGTAATAATTCTTGCAGTCGTGTTTTCGGATCCTTGATTACTTCATCAACATCAATGCTTTCTAATCGTTCTTTATATAGTCTTAATATCAACGCTTTCACATCACTAATATCACTGTCTAATAGAACAGCGCCAAATATCGCCTCAACGGTATCTGCTAGAATTGATTCACGCCGAAAACCACCACTTTTTAATTCACCAGGCCCTAAAATAAGCACCTCGCCAAGTTGTAATTCTCGCCCTATTTCGGCCAACGTCACACCTTTAACCAATGACGATCGGAGTCGACTTAACTTTCCTTCCTTGACTTGGGGGAACCTTTCAAACAGCGCTTCAGCAATAACAAAACTAAGAATGGCATCACCTAAATATTCTAAGCGCTCATTGTTTTTTACATCAGCACTGCGATGCGTTAATGCCTGTTGAAATAAAGCAAAGTTTTTAAATTCATATTGTAGCTGTTTGAGCAATGCTTTTTGGCGTGAGGTCATACTCATTTAATAGCTTGTTTTGCCTCAGCCTCAAGGTGAAAACTACCAACTAAGCTAACATGAGCAATAAAAGGTTCTCTGACTTCATAATCTATAATAATTTTATCGACATGGACATTATTTTTACCACGTTCAAGTTCAATATTGTCTTCCTTAACACTGAAAATATAGCCGGTATTAAAACGTTTACTCAACAATGTCCTCACTTGCTGTTTGGTCAGCTTATTCGCTGTGATTTCTTTTTCCATCCCTTCCATGACCTGGACTACACCGTAGTACTCTTGATACATTGGAAACAAGCGCATTAAAAAAGTCGCTAAAAAAGCAATGATCCCTAGGACTATTACCCAACTGATAAGAGTCATACCTGCTTGTTGTTTTTTCATTGTGTACCCCATTTAATTAATTGAATTACCGATACGATCACCGTTAATACATATCGAACTCGCATTACAATCCCAACTCATCCAAATATAAAATGCCTTACCCACTAAATTTGCTTCAGGTACTGTTCCCCAAAAGCGACTATCACTACTGTTATCTCGGTTATCTCCCATCACAAAATACTCGCCTTCAGGAATAATGATATCAACTTGTGCTCGTTGTCTGCCAGGTGCAATAGCAATAGAATGACTCATGACACCTAGTTGCTCTGTTAAAACTTTATCTTGTGCTCCAACAACGCCAAACAAGTCGACAGCTTTATGCTGAAGTTCCTGCGTCATCATTTGCCCATTAATATAAACGATTTTATCTTTATATTGAACACGATCTCCAGGTAGACCAACTACGCGTTTTATATAATCTATTTGTGGGTTCGGCGGATAACGGAATACAACTACGTCACCTCGTTCCGGCGCGCCCATGTTTATGATCTTATTATTTAGTACTGGTAGTCTGACGCCATAGTCGAACTTATTAACCAAAATAAAATCACCAATGCGTAGCGTAGGCACCATTGATGCTGAGGGGATCCTAAATGGCTCAATAAAAAACGACCGAACAACTAAAACCGCTAAGATAATCGGGAAAAATGACTTCGCATACTCTACGATGATGGGCTCGTCCTCATGTGGTCCTCGATTAGCTGCCCACACCCATTTATCTAATAACCATATGATCCCTGTCACCGCCACAAGGGTTACCATTAAAGCTGGAAAACTCACGTTAACTTCCTCATTTAAGACTTCTTAGATAATTGCAAAACGGCTAAAAATGCCTCTTGTGGCACATCCACTTTGCCTATCGACTTCATCCGTTTTTTGCCTTTTTTCTGCTTTTCTAATAATTTACGTTTACGAGAGACGTCACCGCCATAACACTTCGCTAACACATTTTTACGCATTGCTTTGACCGTCGAGCGTGAAATAATATGGCCTCCAATCGCAGCTTGGATGGCAATATCAAACATTTGTCGCGGAATAAGCTCTTTCATCTTTTCAACGAGATCTCTGCCGCGGCCAATACTTTGTTCGCGATGGACAATCATCGATAAAGCATCGACCCGCTCACCATTAATTAGGATATCGAGCTTGACCAGATCCGCTGTTTGAAAACGGACGAAGTGATAATCCAAAGACGCGTAGCCTCTGCTCACCGATTTTAAACGATCAAAGAAATCAATGACGACTTCATTCATCGGGATTTCATAGCTTAGTGCTACCTGTTTACCCATATACTGCATCGAGGTTTGTACACCGCGCTTTTCAACACATAAGGTAATCACAGCCCCTAAGTGATCTTGTGGGACTAAGATATCTGCAGCCACAATCGGTTCACGAATTTCTTCAATCGTTCCAATATCGGGCAATAGGGCTGGGTTTTCTATTTGTAATTCTTCGCCTTTACGGTTTAATACTTGAAAAACGACTGTTGGTGCAGTAGTAATCAAATCTATATCATACTCACGCTCTAATCGCTCTTGGATAATCTCCATATGGAGAAGACCTAAAAAGCCACACCTAAAACCAAAGCCTAAGGCTTGTGAGTTTTCTGGTTCAAAAAATAAGGAGGCGTCATTGAGTCTCAACTTGCCCAAGGCTTCGCGTAAAGCTTCAAAATCATCTGAGCTAACAGGGAAAATACCTGCGTAAACTTGCGGTGTCACCGATTTAAAACCGGGTAGCATTTCCGTGGCACCATTACTAGCCTTAGTTAATGTGTCTCCTACTGGCGCACCGTCGATGTCTTTGACACCTGAAATGACATAACCGACCTCACCACAAAACAGGCCATCACGTTGGGTACGCTTGGGTGTAAAAACACCCACTTGTTCGACCTGATATTCATGCTCTGTCGACATGACCTTGATCTTGTCTTTTGCTTTCATGCTGCCCTGCATGATGCGGACAAGGGAAATAACACCGACATAACTGTCAAACCAAGAATCAATAATCAAGGCTTGTAAAGGTCCATCTGGATCACCTTTAGGTGCTGGCACGCGTTCCACCAAAGCTTCTAGTAAATCTTCAATTCCCAAACCTGTCTTAGCACTACATCGAACCGCATCTAAAGCGTCGACACCGATAATATCTTCTATTTCTTGTGCAACACGTTCCGGCTCCGCTGATGGCAGATCGATTTTATT
>Ga0233444_10000764_pt1 | contig 39652 bp, 65 predicted proteins | sample SI_124_October20_6_FD_182792 | JGI IMG/M metagenome (GOLD analysis project Ga0233444, IMG submission 182792) | Seawater microbial communities from Saanich Inlet, British Columbia, Canada - SI_124_October2016_10_MG | ecosystem: Environmental > Aquatic > Marine > Inlet | place: Canada: British... | reverse complement strand
AAGATACCATCGTAAAGAAGGTATATGTTAAACCTAAACCCAAACTATCTGAAACTGAAAAAAGAAAGAAGAAGATAGATTGGTAGTCTCGCAGTAAGACTAAAAAAAGAGACCGAAGGCGGCAACCCTCGATCTCTCGGTAATAAGATTAAAATAGTAACCATTAAAACAAAACTATGAACAATTACACTAACCCTATTTCTTTAATAAAAGAAGAATTTTCCGAAGCAACAACTTTTTCGCATAAAAGTTTGATTATTTTTTTAACCTTATGGGTAGCAGTACTATCTACAGCAGTTGTAGGCGGTATAGCAACTATAGTTTATGAACTAATCACCAATCCATCAACATTCGATAACGCAACTTGGGGTATTTTCGATACCCTTGGGTAAAAAAGTATTAGCTATACTATTATTAGTATGTAGCTATACCTCAGCTCAAGTTATTGGTAAGACAACAACAGAAGACTATCAAGCGGATTTTGAAAAGAGAACCTCAATTCTTTCTATCCCAGAATACGATGGTGATCCTGTACCAGTTGCCTTACTTAATATAGGTGTTACAGAAGACGTATTAAACCAATATCCTGAACTCAGAGATAATAGAGTAGGCTTAGGTCTAACTAATATCACTGTAGCTTTCTTAGATGAAACATGGAGATTTGAATTTGTAGAGACTAGAGATGCTATTAAAGATCGTATGGTAAAACAATACGAAGCATCTCAAAAAGGCTTTACAGCTAATCAGACAGATATAATGGGTAAGATTACTCTTGCTAAATACTTCATTTATGTAGAAGTATATGATTATTCTGTATCTGAAGATGAAACGGTAAACTTAAAAGATGGAGTTAAAAACAAACTCGTAACTAGATTAGGTTTACAGATAAGAGCAGTAGATGCCGAATCAGGACTTTATATGACAGGTTCCGGATTAGGCAAAGCAGTAACCACAAGAGAACTTACATTATCAAACTCAGATAACTTAGACGAAGTTAAGTTTAACTCATCATCTATAGGAGTAACTACTAGAAAGGCTTTGGAAACAGCAGTAGCCAAGATAGTAAAGAGAATGATCCGTAAGGGTATCTTTGATCACTAAGTAGGTTATGAAAAAGTTACTATTTTTTATAGTACTTACTGCGATGGGGATGTTCAAGGGTCACTCACAGGCCCTTGTTCAAACCTATATGGATAGGTGTACAGGACAAGTAAGAGTCTTTAGTGTTCCTATGAATGGTAGTACAGTAGTAGCTTTTTACGATAGATCAAGAGTATTCACAGCACAGGAATTTTCCAATGGAAGTTTACAAGCTTGGCTAGAAGAGACCTATTTATGGTGGACGGCCTTAAGCCCCTGTTCAACCACAACTACAGGAGCTCAAGCTACACAGCAAACGACTCAACAAACCACGCAGCAAGCAACTCAGGCAGCAACTAATGCCGCCGCACAAGCAGCATCTACACCAACACCAGTAGTACCTGCTACGCCTGCTCCGACAACACCGACGACGAATGCACCACCTACCAATACTTCACAACCTACAACCTCACAAGCACCTCAAACTACTAGTCCAGATACTAGCACAGCGAATCCTACTACTAGTACTGAAAGCCAACCTACTGGGGGAACAGATAATTCTAGCACGGGAACTGGCAACTCAACATCCGGTACTAATCAAGATTCAACGACAGAGACGCAATCAAGCTCAGAGCAAACTGATACGTCATCAACAGAGACTACAGAATCTTCTAACGAAACATCAGAAACTACTACAACCGAAGAAACGACTACAGAAGATAGCTCGAATGAAACGTCTACTGAAGACTCATCAACAGAAGACACATCAACAGATGAGTCAACAGAAACAGAAGATGTAGAAGAAACATCTACTGAAGAGAGTACCGAAGAATCAACCGAATCCGAAACCGAAGAAACTACTGAAGAATCTACCGAAGAAGAATCTACTGAAGAAACAACTGAGGAAGAGTCTACAGAAGAAGAATCAGAAACAGAAGAAACAGATGAAGAATCAAGTGAAGAAGAATCTGACGAGAGCTCAGAAGAGGAATCAGAAGAGGAGACTGAGGAAGAAGAATCAGAATCCGACGAAGATGAAGATAGTGAAGAAGAAGAGTCAGAAGAGGAAAGCAGTAACGAGGATGAAGAGGAAGACGATAAGAAGAAAAAGAAAAAACGAAACCTTGCTCCTCCTATCGTTACAGCCAATGCAATGTCTCAACAGCTACCAACAGGAGAGTTTCAACAGGCAGTTACTTTCGGCGTAAGTCAATCATCATTAATGGGTGATAAGACCTATGGCTTAAATGCTATGGTATTTGATAACCTTCAACAGTTTATGTTAACTGTAAATTATTCTAAAGTACACGTTAACGATGAAGGTAGAGTAGATAGAGTTTATTCAGCATCAGTTGGAGGTATGAAAATGTTTACCACTTTAATGGCTATGATGAATCATAGTATGACATTCTTAGGTAAGAAAGGTTCAGTTGCAGGAGTAGCTTTTGGTACTAGTTTAACGACCAATAATGTAGATGTTGTTGAAGGATTAGTTTACTTTGATAATCAATTCTTAGGAGCATCATTAACTGGTTTCTATACTAAATCATTTCAACTTACAGATAAGATAGGAGTAAGTCCTATGTTAGCTGCTTCATCTCCATTTATGCAATATGATATGTTTAAACGTACAACTGTATGGAATAAAGACTTAATGATCATAGCAGGTAGCAACTTCAGTTACAGGTTAACACAAAGATTTGGACTTAATGTTGGTGTTAATATAATTGAATCTACAGCAATTAACTTTCCAACTATGAAAACGTTTACGATTGGAGGTCGTTTGAGTTTTTAACTATTTATAATAAACATTGTTACATAAAACTGTTGCACTAATATGAACTACATTAAACGAAATTGGATGGCTTTTAAAGATTTATTTAAAGACAAAAATGATATCAACGAAAAATCAATCGTTGGTTTCGCATCCTTCGCTATCATGGTATTATTTGCAATAGCAGATTTACTAACTGGGTACGTTGGAAAAGATTTAGTAATTAACGAATTTGTGTATAACTCATTTGTCATTATCACTTTAGGATCATTTGGTATAGCTGAAGCTGGTAAGATATTTGGTAAAAAAGAATAGTATGCCAATTCAACCAAAAGGTATAATAGTACACTCTATGGCTGAGTATCTAAAGATGGAAAGCGGTCCTATGAGTGCACATGATTTTTTAAAATCAATTGGACTATCAGTACATGGATTTATTCATCCTGATGGTAAATATGAAAAGATGGTAGAGACTCCCGGCAAAGCATTTCATGCCGGTAGGTCTTTACATGAAGGTTTATCTGGCCTTAACTCTCACTATCTCGGGTATGAACTATTAGTTCCTGGAGAACATGATTTCGGATCTTTCTCTAAAGCAATAGAAACACCTGGAACGTATACAAAGGAACAGTTCGATACATCAGTCGAGGTTTGTAAATGGTGGATGAAGGAGTATAACATCCCTGCCTCACGAGTTGTTAGACACTCAGATGTATCTGGAGATGCTGTGAGAGGTGAAGGAAAAGGTAAGACAGACCCAGGAAGTGCGTTTGATTGGGATGCTTTTAAATCAGCATTAGTTGGTTAGTAAGAATATTATTACTATATTATAGTTATGAATCGAATAAACACCATATTAATTTGTATAACTGCAATAGCAATATTCTTTATTCTTAAGCAGGAACCAGAGGGAGTAGATCTGAGTCCATATATTAACAAAATTGAAGCATTAGAAAAGAAAGTAGATTCTTTGCATTCAAAAAACGTAGCTTTAGAAAAAGCTGCGGATTCACTTGAAGTTAAAATAAGTGAGTACGACATTAAAATAAGAAACTTAAACTATAACATAAATGTTATTAAACGTGAAACAAAAGCTAAACTCGATTCTATTGATAAGTTTGGTGATGATGAGCTTGAAAGGTTTTTCTCAGAACGATACTATAGTAAAACCGATAGTATTAACTAAACCAGTTGCCAAGCTTGTTATTAAAGACTTAATACAGTTTGATGGTCTCTCAAAAGAGATGTTAACCATGCAGACTATACTGACCGAAACTAATTCTAAACTTCAGACACAATCTGAACTAGTTGCTAATTTAAAGACTCAGGTGCTTAATTATCAATCAATAGCTGATAAAAAATCACAACAGTTGAAAAATCAAAAGTATGCAACTCAGTCTTTACAAAAATCTTTGAAGAAGGCTAACAGGCAAAAGAAGTTGTACCAAATAGGTTCAGCGATAGGAGGCGGAGCAATCCTTTTATTGTTGGTACAATAGTATGAAAAGACTTAGAGCAAATATTTTCCCGACTATAATAGCATTGTCTGCACTATCTGTTAGTGCCTCTGCAGCCTTTTACTCTGTAAGTGGTCTTAGTAAGTTATTTGCTGGAGCTACATTCGAGGTTATTATTATGGCTGGTTCTTTAGAGGCAGCTAAGTTAGTTATTGCTTCTCTTTTATATCAGTATTGGAACACTATAAATAAATACCTTAGAACTTATTTAACTATAGCAGCAGTAATATTAGTATTAATTACCAGTATGGGTATATACGGATTCTTATCAGCTGCTTATCAAGAAACTTATCAGAAATTAATAGTTAATGAGAATCAAATAGAGTTCTTAGAAAATAAAGCTAAATTTTATGAAGACGATGTACAAAGATATGATGAGGAACTTGAAAGAATCTCTAATAACATTTCTACTCTATCTAATGCGAAAGCGACCTCGATTCAAGTACGAGACACGGCATCATCTACAGGCTTTAGATCAACAGTTAGTACTGCCGAACTTAGGTTATCCCAAAGTCGTATTAATGTTGAAGAAGAAAATAGAAAAAGTGTTAATGAGAAAAGAACTGTAGCTGCTGATAGTTTACAAAATATAAAGTTAGATATACTTACATTACAGAACAACTCTGACACAGTAGGAGAGTTAGGTCCATTACAGTATCTATCAGGTCTTACAAGTACACCAATGGATAAGATAATAAACATTCTTTTATTGGTTATCATATTTGTATTTGATCCTTTAGCAATATCTTTAGTAGTAGCAGCTAACTTTGCTTTTGACCATGCTAATAGAAAAAATATCTATGACGAGTATGAAGATCAAGTAGAGCCTGAGTTATGGGACGATTTAGAAGAAGAGGAAATAGATATAGACGATATTGAAGTAGATGCAGAAATAGTTGAAGCTCCGGAAGACTGGAAGGTCGTTGATGAAGAAGAAGAGATCAAAACAGAAAAAAAGGTTGTAAAAATACTACAGAAGACTCCATCACAAAGAAGAGTTGAGTTTGATGACGGATCAGAAGGCTGGATTCAAAAAGGTGATGAAAATAAAATTACCTATCTTTAGGTAGTCTGAGTTTTTTTTCTTATCTTTATATATGAAGAAGAAAGCTCCTAAATTAGATAATAACGTATTAAGATCCATTTGGGAAGCCTCTAGGCATTTAATTGTGCCAAGTAAAAAAACATATAAACGTAAAAATAAACATAAGAAAGGTTATGAGTGATAGAGAAATCATGAATGCTAAAAATCCTCCTTCGGCAAGAGAAATCCTAGAGAGAGAATATCCAACAATTTATAACGCATACAAAGAGATAGCTGATGAGCAGTTTGAACTGTTTGCTAAGAAGCATTTAGATTACGGTATGGGTAATGTATCAGCTGGTACGCAGTTAGTCAATCAAGAAGAGACTGATTTTGCTATGACTGGTCTTTGGTATAGATTATCTGATAAGATCAATAGATGGAAGAATATGATACTAACTGGTCGTAAAGCTCAAAACGAAACTCTTATAGATACTTTTCAAGACATTACTAACTACGGTATCATCAGCCAAATAGTATTTAAAGGTAAGTGGAAAGATAAGTAATGTGGGAAAGAAAATCATCATGTGCAGTCAATGCAATGAGGAGTTTGAAAACGGTTATGATTATCGCATGCATTGGGAGAAAGAACATTTCTATCCATATATAGGACGAGCATCATTTGATTACGAAAGAGCAAGAGAAGATTTAAAAAGAGACTATGGCAATGAAAAGAATATATCCTGAGGATAAGTCAAAGAAAAAAAATCCTTTGATTAAAGAAGTTTGGGAGAGTAAAATCAAACAATCGCCTTCTAAAAATACTCATATATCATATAGTTCATTTAGTACATATCAAAAGTGCCCTAAACTATGGGACTTACAATATCATCAGAAAATAGTACCATTTATACAATCAGTTTATACTATCTTTGGTACGGCTATGCACGAAACCATCCAAGAGTGGTTAGAGGTTCTATATTATGATAAAGTAAAGACTGCCAATGAAATGGATATCAATAAGCTTTTAGAGGATAATATGACAAAAGCTTATAAAACTGCTTTAGCTGTTAATAAAGGTATGCCAATTCAAGGTGAATATCCTGCTAAAAAACCACTTGATCAGACAACATTTATAAGATTTTTTAACGAAGGTAAAGACATACTTACCTTTTTAAGAAAGAATCGTAAAGCATATTTCCCTTCTAAAACTACTCAATTGGCAGGTATAGAAACTTTACTATATCAAGATATTAAACCAGGTGTTAAGTTTAAAGGGCTGGTAGATTTAGTTCTATACCATCCTAATTCTGAAAGGTGGACTATAGTGGATATAAAAACATCTACTAGAGGTTGGAATGATACAAATAAAAAGAACCCTAATCTAAAAGCCCAGGTGGTACTTTATAAAGAGTACTTTGCTAAACAGTTTAATATTAGTAAGGATGTAATTGATGTAAAGTTCTTTATTGTCAAAAGGCAAGTGCCTCGTAATGCTGAGTTTGCTAGTATGCAAAAAAGAGTTCAAGAGTTTAGTCCTTCTTCTGGTCCAAGAATAGCTAAACATACATTAACAGAACTTGATAAGTTTCTTAGTGAGGTTTTAGGACCTGATGGCAAATTAATAGATAAGGAGTATAAATGTAACTCCGCCTTTGGTAAATGTAGCCATTGTGAACCTTTTCTTGTGCTAGAAATGATAGAAAAGGTCACTTAAGACTATTTATATATAAATATATAAATATATATAGTTATGAACGAAGAGAAACTTACCTCTGTAAAAATTACACAACCTTTATTTGATAAATTTAAGATGGCTTGCTTGCAAGATAAATTTTCTTTCAAAAAGCTTGCAGACCGGGCGATTTTTTTATATCTTACTGATAAAGAGTTTAAAAAACAAATCCATAAAATCACAATCGTTTTAGATGAAAAGTAGTTACGAACATATTCCCAAAGCAAAAAGAAAAAAGATACTTTTACTTTGTGATGACTTAAGAATGCACTCTGGTGTAGCCACTATGGCAAGACAATTTGTACTAGGTACCGCACACAAGTATAATTGGTATCAGTTAGGAGCAGCACTCAAACATCCTGAAGCAGGTAAAATATTTGATTTATCTGATGACGTCAATAAGACTGTTGATATAGATGATGCTGATGTAAAAATTCAACCTAGTAATGGATACGGAGATGCATCAGTTGTAAGAACATTACTTAAACAACAAAAACCAGATGCTATTTTTATCTTTACTGATCCAAGATATTGGATATGGTTATTTGAAATAGAGAGAGAGATTAGAAGTAAAATTCCTATCGTTTGGTTAAACATATGGGATGAGTATCCTGCTCCTATGTACAACAAACACTATTATAATTCAGTTGATGGTCTATTAGGAATATCTAAACAAACTGTTAACATTAATAAGTTAGTGTTAGAAGAGGAAGCTAAAAATAAAGTTATTAAGTATGTTCCTCATGGTATCAATCCAAAGGAGTTCTTTCCTATCTTACAAGACCATAAAGATTACGAAGGATTACAAGAGTTCAAAAAGACTCTCTTTAAGGACAAAGATATTGACTTTGTAGTTTTCTTTAACTCTAGAAATATACAACGTAAGCATCCAGCTGATAATATTTTAGCCTACAGGTTATTTTGTGACATGATAGGAAAAGAAAAAGCTAAAAGATGTGCTTTAGTTATGAAAACTGAAATATCATCTCAACATGGTACTGATCTTAAAGCAGTAAAAGATACGTTTTGTGATCCAGAATATGTAAATGTATTCTTTAACAACGAGAAACTATCACCAGCTCAAATGAATTTACTTTATAATGTTGCTGATGTTACTACTCTGATTTCATCTAATGAAGGTTGGGGGTTAGCCTTAACCGAATCAATGATGGCTGGTACTATGACAATACAAAACACTACAGGTGGTATGCAAGATCAAGCAAGATTTGAAGATGATAAAGGTAACTGGATAGATTTTGATGCAGATTTTCCTTCTAATCATAGAGGTACTTATAAGAAGCATGGTGCTTGGTCTTTACCAGTATGGCCGTCTAACTTATCTATGATGGGTTCTCCTTTGACTCCATACATTCATGATGATAGATGTTCTGTAGAGGATGTAGCCAATAGATTATTAGAAGCATATGAGTTAGGTAAAGAAGAAAGAACAAAAAGAGGTCTTCTAGGTAGAGATTTTGCCTTATCAAATGAATCAGGCTTTAGTTCACAAACAATGTCAGATAATATTATAGACGGTATAGAAGAAACAATTGAAAAGTTTGTACCTAGACCAGTTTACGAACTAGAAAAAATAGAGGAGTATAAACCTCTTACAGTTAAACATAAATTAACAGGTTATTAAGATGAGTAAACCATTAGCAGTAGTTAGCTGCCCTTTAGATACATATTCAGGTTATGGAGCAAGAGCAAGAGATTTTGTAAAAGCTCTCATAGCATTAGACAAATACGAAGTAAAGACACTATCACAAAGATGGGGTAATACTAGATTTGGATATTTAGAAGATCATAATGAGACTCTTCTACAAACAACCATACTACCTAAACTAGATAGAAAACCAGACTTATGGATTCAGGTTACTGTACCAAATGAATTTACTCCAGCAGGTAAGTTTAATGTAGGTTTAACAGCAGGTATGGAAACTACTCTAGTTCATCACACTTGGATTGAAGGTTGTAATAGAATGGACCTTATACTTACTTCATCAGAACATAGTAAAAAAGTATTCAAAGAGACTAAATTTGATATAAAAAATAATCAAACAGGTCAAATACAAAAATCAGTTAAGTTAGATAAACCAATAGAAGTGTTAATTGAAGGAGCTGATCTTGATAAGTACTTTGCTAATCCTAATACTGATTTTAATTTATCAGACATAAAAGAAAGTTTTTGCTTTTTACTTGTTGGGCATTGGATGCAAGGTAATTTAGGTCACGATAGAAAGAATGTAGGTTACACTATTAAGTCTTTTTTAGAAACGTTTAAGAATAAACAAACAGCTCCTGCTCTTATTTTAAAAACTCAACAAGTAGGGTCATCTGGATTAGATAAAGATAGAATTAAAAAAAGAATAGATGATATTAGAAAGACTGTAAAAGGTAAACTTCCAAACATTTACTTAGTTACTGGAGATTTAACTGACAAACAGATGAATGACCTTTACAACAATCCTAAAGTTAAAGCTATGGTAAGTCATACTAAAGGAGAAGGATTTGGTAGACCTTTACTTGAATTTAGTTTAACTGGTAAACCTATTATAGCTTCTGGATGGTCTGGTCAAGTTGATTTTCTTGACGGACAAAGAGCTATATTGATAGGCGGTACATTAGAAAATGTTGATAAGTCAGCAGCAGTAAAGGATATGATTCTTGAACAGGCTCAATGGTTCAAACCAGAAGATAGTCAGGTAGGTAAGGCATATACAGAATTATTTAAAAAGTATAAAAGTTACATAGTACCTGCAAAGCAATTAAAGAATGAGAATATAAAGAAATTTAGCTTTGAACAGATGACTAATGACTTAAAAGCTTATACAGATAAGTATGTTCCTGAGTTTGCTGTTGAAGTTGCTTTAAACTTACCTAAATTAGAATTACCTAAATTACAAAAGTTATGAAAATAGAAAAAGATAACCTTGTAGATGGTCCATTTGGAAGCAATGCATGTTATGAACAAACATTTGAACAAGAAGGAAACCAAATAACAACCTGGCTTTGTTTCGGAAGTGGATATACTACATCTACTCTTATGGCAGAAGGTTCTAAACCAGTAGAGGATTTATTAGAAACTTCTCCTGAATTGTATAAAGATTTGATGCACATTGACGAACAAAAGAGAGTTTGGTTTCCAGCTACAATAGCTCTTCCTAATAAAGGAATGGTGTTTGTTGACGGTACATCAACTAAAGATTGGCAATGGTCAGCTGTCTTATCAGTACCTTTAACTGAAGAAGAAATAAAGTCTGGTAAATTTCCTCAAGGACAGACATTTAAGATGAATGTAAAAGAAGCTAAAAAGTTTGACAAAGATAACTTTATGGATGCTTTAGAAGTAATTGGCTTTTATGAAACATAAAATCCTTGTTACCGGGGGAGCAGGGTTTATAGGTACTAATCTTATTAAGAGGTTAGCTAAGGAAGGTCACGATATCCTCTCAGTAGATGATTACAGTACAGGTTTAGAATCTAATCATGTTGATAGTGTTAGATATACTAAAGTAGATATAAGAGATTTACAACAATGGAATATTACGATTGATCAAATATATCATATAGCAGCCCGAGCAAGAATCAATCCTTCTTACTCAAAATATAAAGAGTACTTTGAATCTAATGCTGTAGGTACTCATAGTGTATTAGAATTTGCAAAAAAGCAAGGAGCTAAAGTTGTGTATGCAGGATCATCTTCAAGACATAAAGAACCTGAATGTTCACCATACGCTAATACAAAGTTCATAGGTGAACAGCTATGCAAACAGTTTAGATTTAGTTTAGGACAAGAAGTAGAAATAGCTAGATTTTATAATGTTTATGGACCAAATGAAATAATAGATCCTAGAAACGGTACAGTATTAGGTATATGGCAAGACTGTGTGAGAAACAATAACCCTATACCTATAGTAGGAGATGGAGAACAAAGAAGAGATTTTACTCATGTAGATGATATTGTTGACGGTCTTATTAGAATAATGAACTCAGACGAGATACATACAGATGCTTGGGAGCTGGGTACCGGTAAGAACTATAGTGTTAATCAAGTAGCAGATTGGTTCTGTGATAAGTTTAACACTCATAGATATTACACAGACGATAGACCAGGTAACTACAGAGAATCGTTAAGAGTAAATGACGACGCAAAAGACAAATTAAATTGGAATCCTAATGATAAATTAAAGGATTATATATACTCACTATGAAAATAAGTTATGCAATAACAGTTTGTAATGAATTTGTAGAAATACAAAAACTTGTTAACCTTATTCGTCAAAACAAAAGACAACAAGATGAAATAGTTATTTTGTATGACCAAAAAAATGGTAAAGAGGAAATAGCTAATTGGTTAACTAAACAGAGTAAGTACCCTAACGTGCAGTTCTGGAGAGGTTATTTTGATGGACACTTTGCAGATTGGAAGAATAAACTTACTGAATATTGTTCTGGTGATTATATCTTTCAAATAGATGCTGATGAGTTACCTCATATATCTCTTTTAGATAACCTACCAGCTATATTAGAATCTAATCCTGACAATGAAGTTTACTTAGTTCCTAGAGTTAACACAGTAGAAGGTTTGACAGAAGAGCATAAAGTTAAATGGGGTTGGAAAGTAGACGATAAAGGATGGGTTAACTACCCAGACTATCAATGGCGTATATGGAAAAACAAACCAGAAATCAAATGGGTTAATAAAGTGCATGAGGTGTTAGATGGTTACTCAACGTATGCACCTTTACCTCCTCAGGAAGTGTTATCACTATACCATCCTAAGGAAATAGAAAGACAAGAGAAACAGAATGCTTATTACGATACTTTAACGTAACTATTTATTAGTATGATAACTGCAGGCGAACTTTTAGAGCAAAACAAAATAGAAGGAGACGTTTTATTTCTAGTAAATAAAAATACAGAACTTCCTACCCAATTAGTAAATTTATATGAACCTGGTCATACTTTTACTAAACGTAGCTATGACTTTGTTTTACATCCTCTTTCCAGAAAATATAATAATATGTTTGATTTATCTAACCGCATTAAAAATACAATGGTTAGACCAACTTCTATTATAAAACAAAATTTTGATACATTAAGTGAATTGAGTAACAAGTATGCAATTGTTTATATCGATGCTGAAGATAATCAAATAGAAAATATATTAAGAGGTATAGATAAAAAGTTAGTTGATAAAGCACTTATAGTTTGTAAATCAGTTGACTACTCGGCATATTCTGACTATATTAATGAATATAATAGTATCTTGCCAAACATTACATCAGATGGGTTTACAAAATGGCGAAAGAAAAAAGTATTAGAATTAAACAAACAGGTATATAGAGATTTTTCAAACAATTTTTAATGAAAGTAGGAGTTATAGGTAATGGTTTTGTAGGAGAAGCACAAGCGTTTGCTTTTTCACTATCCAATGAAGTATTAGTTTATGATATTGATCCTAAAAGATCAGTAAATACATTAGAAGAAGTACATAGAGCAGATTTTGTATTTGTATGTGTACCTACTCCTATGTTTAAAGATGGTAGACAAGACACAAAGTATATTGATTCGGTATTTACTCATGCAAGTAAAGGACCAATCTACATTATTAAATCAACAGTACTGCCAGGTACTACAGCGTCTCTACAAAAGAAATATCCTCACCTTAGTATAGTATTTAGTCCTGAATTTTTAACTGAGAGAATAGCTAAGTTAGATATGATGATGCAGGCAAGAATTATTTTTGGAGGTGAGCAAGGAATTACAGCTAGAGTACAAGAACTATATGAAGGTAGGTTTATGAATAGACATTTTATTCATACTGATGCTACCACAGCAGAGTTCATTAAATATATGAATAACTGCTTCTTTGCCACAAAGGTATCATTATTAAATGAATATAAGAGACTAGGAGATTCTTTGGGCATCGATTGGAGAACAGCTATGCATGGCTTTGCAGCAGACGGCAGAGTAGGTGACAGCCATATGCAAGTCCCAGGTCCAGACGGCAAGCTAGGCTTTGGTGGTGCTTGTTTTCCAAAAGATATAAATGCGTTTATAACTTTAGCTAATGATAATAATGTAGATATGAATGTTCTAGAAGCTGCTTGGAAGACTAACTTAGAAGTTAGACCTGAAGCAGATTGGAATGAAATAGGTAGTCGTGCAGTCAGCAAATAAAAAATACAAATTAGGTTTTACAGCAGGTAATTTTGATATTCTTCACCCAGGATACATCTATACTTTTGAAACTGCTAAGAATTTATGTGAAGAGTTTTACGTTTTTCTTCATAAAGATCCATCAGTACATCGTAACTCAAAATACAAACCAGTCATACCTTTATATGAAAGATATAAAACGCTTATGGCTATCAAATATATTGATGGAGTTTATACCTATGAAACTGAGAATGATCTAATAGAGTTAATTAAGTTCTGGAAGCCAGATTTGAGAATACTGGGAGAGGATTACATTAACGTTCCTTTTACAGGTGAAGATCTTCCAATAGAAGTTTTTTACACTACAAGATCACATGAGTGGTCCACAACTAAGTTAAAAGACTTGATTACAAAACAAACTATAAAGCAAAATCCTAGTATTATAGATGAATAAAGATTTTAAACAGTCGTATATATCTCCTGCATTAGTAGACTTTACAGATGGATGGTTCGGTAAATGGCAATTTGAGAAGTATACAGATGTTAACGCACCGACTGTGTTCTTTGGAATGTATAATCAGCAAGACGTAAATGCATTTTTAGGTCATAAAGGACCTCGTATAATATTTTTTGGAGGTAACGATATGCATGAACCTCAACTTAATATTCTTAAGCAAAATATAAATGATGGTAAAACTTTTTCACTTGCAGCACCTGGCGAATTTTCTGATACTTTATCTAAGTATGATATTAAACATAAGTTAGCTTATTTAGCAGTTAAAGATTATAGTAATTTAGTAACTCAACCTCTAGGTGAAAATATATACGTTTACTTAGGAAGACCAGATAACAGAAGATATGATTACTTTATGTATGAAGAAGTAGTTAGACCTTTAATGCATGTGTTTGGTGATGACAGAGTTCATTGGGTAACTGAAAATGAAACCTTACCATTTGATAAGTTAGTTGATAAGTATTACAACAATACATTTTGTTATGTAAAACCAAACAACAGAGGAGGTGCAACAGCAATGCATGAACTTGCACATATGGGTAGAAGAACTATAGGTAAAGGTCACACCGGTATAGATTACTTTACTGAATATTCTGATATTCAAAATTTGGTAGACCTAATAGTAGAGGAGTCAAAGTTTATAGGTAAGGTAAGAGAAGATGTAGCTGATAGCGTAAAAGATTTGTTTGTTAAAGATGAATGGTTAACACTTAAATATTGGTTATGAAGTTAGTAAAGTGTACTAAAGAGTATTGGGAGTTTGTTAGAGAGTTGAGAAACGATATAAGAGTTCAAGAGGGATTTATTAATCCTACATTTATTACAGAGCAAATGCAAACATCTTATATGACTAACTATTCAAAATCATATAGAGTTGCTTTAGTAGATAATAAACCTGCTGGTTATATAGGAGTTATTGATAATGACATTAGAGTATGTACTCATCCAGCATTCCAAGGTATTGGAGTAGGTAAATTTATGTTAAACGAGTGCATGAAGATTTGGCCTAAAGCCGAAGCTAAAATAAAAATAAATAATAAAGCTAGTTTAAAGTTGTTTGAAGCTTGTGGTTTCAAAAAAAATTACTATCTTTTAAGTAAATAACTTCACCTTATGCCGACACCACTACACAATCCATTCAAAATAGTTAGAATGTTTGAAGAGGAAATAGCTAACCTTACTGGAGCTCCTTATGCAGTCTCAGTAGATAGTTGCACTAATGCTTTATTTCTTATTTGTAAATACCTCAACGTTCAAGAGGTTACAATACCTTCAAAGACTTATCTATCAGTACCTCAATCTATAATACATGCTGGTGGTTCTGTTACCTTTGACAAAAGAAAAGAAGCTAATGATTGGAAAGGAATTTATCAACTTAAACCTTATCCAATATATGATGCTGCTAAAAGGCTAACTAAAGATATGTACATACCAGATACATTCATGGGGTTATCATTTCATATCAAAAAATTACTACCTATATGGAAAGGCGGTATGATACTAACTGACAATAAAGAAGCAGTTGAATGGTTTAAAAGAGCTAGATACGAAGGTAGAAGTGAAAAGTTTTATAAGGAGGATGACATTACGTTTAACGGATGGAATATGTACATGACTCCTCAACAAGCTGCTCATGGTTTAGCTATGCTTCAAACTTATCCTGAGATAAATAATGATCAAGGAGAAGAAAATGGTTATAGAGATTTAACAGAATTTACAGTGTTTAAAGACAATAAGGTTATAGTATGAGAGTAATCGTTACAGGAGGAGCAGGATTTATTGGATCATCTTTTGTGCATTTACTTCACAGCAAAGGTATTGAGTACCTTGTAGTTGATAAGCTTACTTATGCTGGTGATGCTGAAAACTTACCCGACTATGATAAGTTACTTCTAAAAGATATTTGTGATGTAACTGAAGATGATCTTGGAGAGTACGATTACATAGTAAACTTTGCAGCTGAATCACATGTAGATAATTCTATTGATAATGGTAAACCATTTGTAATGTCTAACATAGTTGGTACGTTTAATTTATTAGAGTTAGCTAGAAAAAATAAGCAACTTAAAAAGTTTATTCAAATATCTACTGATGAAGTGTACGGTGACTTGATAGACTTAAAATTAAAAGTAGCTAAAGAAACAACTCCAGTTAATCCTTCATCTTATTATTCAGCAACAAAAACAGCTGCTGATCATTTAGTTTCATCTTGCGGTAGAACATTTAACCTACCTTATTTAATTACCCGCACTTGTAATAACTTTGGAGCTAGACAATACAAAGAAAAATTTATACCTAAAATTATAGAGAGTATAAAGAATGATTTAGAGGTGCCGGTGTATGGAGATGGTCAACAGATTAGAGAATGGATATGGGTAGAGGATAATGCTGCTAAGTTGTTTGAATTAATGATAGACGATACTAATGGTGTAATGAATATAGGAAGTAACGATGCTTTGAAAAATATAGACATCATTAATTACATAGGTAAAGAGTTAAACAAAAAGATTAAATATAAGTTTGTCGAAGATAGAAAAGGTCATGATAAACTATATAGAATAGAAACTGAAAGAGGATACCCACCTACGATCAACAAAACGTTATTTGAATTTCTTAAAGAACAATTATGAAGAATATATTAGTTACTGGAGGAGCAGGAGCAGTTGGTTCTAACTTAATAGAAAGATTACTTAAAGACGGTAATAGAGTTACCAGTTGGGATAACTACTCAGCCGGTAAAGTAGATAATCATATAGAAGGAGCTTTATACTCTCCTATCAGTACTATTCAATCTCAAGAAGCATTAACTGATGATTTTGATTTGATTTACCACTTAGGAGAATATTCTAAAGTAGTTCCTTCATTTGATGATATTAGTACAGCGTTTAGATACAATATACTAGGTAGTTTTAAGTTACTTGAAGCTGCTAAAAGGTATAACATACCAATAGTTTATGCTGGATCATCAACTAAATTATGTTACCCTGGTGAGTTACATTCACCATATGCTTTTTTTAAGTCTACTATTGCAAAACTACTACAAGGTTATGGTGACTGGTATGGTATGAAGTATAACATTTGTTATTTCTATAATGTATTTGGTCCTAAAACTGATACTTGGTCTAATGAATGGCAATCTGTAATTAATATATTCAAAAATCAAAAAGAAGAAGGTGTACCTCTAACGATTACCGGTGATGGAACTCAACGTAGAGACTTTACTCATGTAGACGACATAGTACAAGGTTTAGTACTTGCTGGAGACAATATAAGAAACGATGAGTTTCAATTAGGAACAGGTAAAGATTATAGCGTATTAGAAATAGCAGCAGCATTTGATCATCACTTTGAATTTATACCTGCTAGAAGAGGAGATAGACCAAAAGGATTAGCTGATACATCTCATGCAATGGAAGTTTTAGGTTACAAACCAACAGTTAACATTATAGACTATATTAAGTCACTATGAAAGTAGCATACATTACTGAAATGAATTATGGAGGTCAGCAGATACCTCGAGACTATTTAGGCATGCGTACCGAACAAGCCTGGCCATGTACTTTAAAAGCTGACTGTTATACGTTTGGAGATGTTCCGGAAAAGAAATATGATTTAGGATTAATTATCATTCCTAAACCAGAAGAAAAGTTAGTTAATGCAATTGATAAAAACTTTTTAGATACTGCTAGACAATTTTGTGATAAGATAGGTGTAATGCAAGAAGGACCTGCTTGGTTTTTTCAACGTTACTCACTACAAGGACAGATAAACTATTTCAACAGCTTACGTAAATCAGATATTATATTTTGCCATAACAGAATAGATAAAAGATATTTTGAAGGTATTACAGGACACTCAGATGTTAGAATACTTCCAACTCTTATGATAGAAGATTCTGTTAAAAATTTACCTCAAGTTGAACGTAAAGGTGTTATGGTAGGAGGTAATTTTGTTGAATGGTATGGAGGTTTTGATTCGTTTATGGTTGCTAACTCTATAGGAGAAGAAGTATACTCTCCTAAAATGGGACAAAGACAAGAAGGTGAAGAACAGTTAGGGTTAAAACAACTTCCGTATATGGTTTGGACTGAATGGATCAAAACTCTTAATAACTTTAAGTACGGAGTACATTTAATGAAGACTCATGCTGCAGGTACGTTTGCACTCAATTGTGCTTACTTAGGAATACCTTGCATAGGATATGAAGGATTAGATACTCAGGAGATATGCCATCCTAACCTATCAGTAAAAATAGGAGATGTGTTGGCTGCCCGAGAAAAAATTCATAAATTAAAAGAAGATAAAGCCTTCTACAACTTCTGTAGCGAAGTTGCAAAAGATAACTATAAAAAACATTACCATGAAAATAAGTTTAATACAACCTGGAAGGAACAATTTAAAATATCTTAAGTGGGCTTATGATGCTACAAGAAAGAATCAAGGTAACCATGAGGTAGAAATTTGTGTTGCTGACGATGCTTCGACAGATGGTACATGGGATTGGTGTTTAGAGATGATGGATAAAGATCCATTATTTAAAGCTCACAGAAACGAAGGACCAGATAGATTAGGACATACTATATTATACGATACTTTAGTAAATGATGTAGCAACAAATGATATAGCTATGATCTATCATGCTGATATGTATTTAGCTCCAGGTGCATTAGATGCTATAGAAAGAGAGATAGAAGAGAAAGTTATAGTATCCTTGACTAGAATAGAACCTCCTTTACATCCAGACGGACCAGAGAAGATATTATGGAACGGAGGAGTAGAACCAGAAGAGTTTTTAGAAGAAGAGTTTTTAAAGCAATTACCTTCTATGAAAGATGCTTCTAAAGTTACTGAAGGTATATTTGCTCCATGGGCATTTTATAGAAAAGACTTTCAAGAGATAGGAGGACATGATCCATTATATGCTCCTCAGTCAAAAGAAGACTCAGATATCTTTAATAGGTTCCAATTAAATGGAGTTAAGTTTAAGCAAGTATGGGATGGTTTTGTTTATCATATGACTTCTAGAGGTAGTAGAAGAAATACTTTAGATAAAGCTAAGAGTATATATGAAGACAGTCCTGAATGGTTAGCTCAGAATCTAAGATCAACTCGTAACTTTATTCGTAAGTGGGGTCATTTTGTTATGCACGACACTTTAATGAAACCTATAGTACCTAATAAGTATAATATTGCTATAAGAATAAAGAATGCTAATAAGCAGTTATTACATGCTTTAGAACCCTGGTGTGATTGTATATGTGTTGATTGTGATTTTGCAAGTTACATTTTAGAAGAGCAACCAAATACTAAAATTAATCTACAAGATAGGGTTCATTCTTTAGCTAACCTTTGTACAGATGACATAGTGGTAGAGATAGATGGTAAATTATTTAACAATGTTGACTTTGACTATATTCAAAAACTTACTCAGATTATAGATGATAGTGGTCAAGTTGGAGATTTTCAATTAGGAAATCTATTTATTACTATACGCAAGGTTAATACCTATACAAAAGATTTAATAAAATTATGAAAAAGTACATTATAGAATTTACTCATTCGAACGGTGAAAAAGAATTAGTTGAACTAACTACTGATAGAATTGAATGGTCTATAGAACAATGGAAAAGAAATAGATCTGTAGTAAAGCATCAAATTATAGAATCAACTTCAACTAGTAACAAACAAATGCTATTAGGTTAACTATTTATTAATATGAAGAATTTAGAAAAATATATCAAACAAACTCTTTCAGAGGCTGCTAAAATAAACTTTGCAGGTCAAAGCTTTGTTCTTAAAGTAGACACTAATGAAGATCCTCAAAAGAAAGGTGTAAAAGTTCAGTTCCTTCCAACTCAATTTGGTTCTATTACTCCAACTCAGCAAAACGATATTGCTATAGAATTAGAATCAAGATTAGAAAAAGGTTTAGCTGATTACGATTTAAGAGTCGAAAGAGATAGGAACCTAAAAGACAAAACTATTATTGGATTCTTCATCTATATTGAGTATTTTGATAAGATCATTAGAAAAGCACTAGCAGGTCAAAATCCATCTGCTTCTACTGATTCTGATGATATAAACTAAACTTTATATGGTACACCCCACAAAGAGAATTAGACAAGTTCTATATTCGATACATCCTCTTTCATATCGTATAAAGATTACACAACCTGATCAACAAAGTATGAATAAGAAATTATTTATAGAAGTTATAGACATGCTTCGTAAGATAGAAGATAGAAGAGATTTTATGTCAGAAGAAATTGGTATGGATATGACTGCATACGAAGATCAATTTTTTAACGTCATTGAAAATCTTATGAAGATGCACTTCAATAAAGAGCAACTAGCATTAATTCAGATGTACCTTTATCAGTTAGTTCCAGACAAAGAGTGGGATGGTACAATTACAGTTGAAAAAAATAAAAAAGAACAAACAGTTCCATTTAAAAAACCAGAAGACGTCTGGGCAGTTATACAGAAGTTTGAAAAAGCATAGTTATAAGTACTACAAACGGCAGGTTATAAATGAATTGGATAGCGTTTATAACAAATACTACAACGCTGAACTCACTGATTTAAAATTTTCTCCTTTTCATAATAAACGTAGAGAACCTTACCCTTACACGACATATTGGGATGGTACTGATCGAAAAGATACTTGGGAAGTGTATAGTACTACGGGCAAAGTTCCTGGTTACATAAAAGAAGACTTAAATTTAAGAGGTATAAAAAATGAAATTAACTTACAACCAATAATAAAAAAATATACAGACAGACCTATAGAGTATATTCTCAATTCACATAGTTTTCGTGATCAAGAATTTCCTACTGATCAATCTATTAATGGTGCATTTGGATGTTCGTTTACTTTCGGTACAGGACTTCATCAAGAAGAAACCTGGCCTAGTATTCTCTCAGATAGATTAGGTAAAAAAGTATGGAACTTTGGATTAGGAGGTGCAGGTATACTTACACAGTTGAGAATATTTTTATACTTTGTTAAAAAACTAGACTTTGATAATATATTTTGGTACACACCCTCTAACCAAGTAAGATGGGAATGGCAAGCTTGGGACTATGAGCATGATACTGAATTTTATCAACTTTGGAGTCCACATGATACTATTCAACCAGCAGAATTATCAATCGCTTTAGGCAATCCTTCTAACTATTCATTTATGTATTTTATGGCTATGATGACATTTGAAAAAGTATGTAAAGACCATAATATAAACTTTTATGTTATTTCGACACAAGACCCTCTTGTTTCTACTGACTACCGTACTGACTTTTCTTTTTTTCCAGACGATGAAGTACCTATATTATTTGCCAGAGATTTGGCACACTATGGCACTTTTTTCCATGAAGCTATAACGGAAATTTTCTTAAATAAAGTTAAAAATAAGTTGGTATTCTAATAATTTATGCCTATATTTATATCTAATTTTAAAACGGTTATATGATTCAAAGTATGCAAAGTATTCAAATGTTAGATTGTCCAGCATGTAGTGAACCAACTCTTCATCCTAAAAGAAAAGAGATGGGTTATCACGTATGTGTTAATTGTTCAACAGCTAAACCTGTAGTAGGTATTACTACTGTAGAAGGATCTGGTGATCATACGTTTAACGATATTATTATTATGGACCAAGATAGGGCTAGAGCAATTGCTCAGAAAGAAGCAGAGTTATCTGGTAAGAAAGTCTATATTGAAATGTTAGATTTAGATACAGATGAAACTGCAGTATCACAATCAGTTAAAGAAAAAGTTAATCAAGTACTAGAGGATGATGAAGAAGAATATGATTCTTTTGATCCTAATAAAGAACCAGAAGGTATAGAAGGTATAGATTACTAATGGCAAGACCTAGTAAAATACTCACTAAAGAGGACTTACTCCGTGCAATGATGGCTACTAAGTCAAACATGCATGCTGCTAGGTATCTTAATGTTTCTTACGAACATTATAAGAAGTATGCTAAAATGTATAAGAACGATGATGGCATTACTTTTTTAGAAGCTCATAAGAATCAAGAAGGAAGAGGGATTAAAAAATATTCTGCTAAACAACTACCTAAGTTTAAAGCAATAATAAATGGTGAAACTTCTCCTAGACACTTTAATGATAAGTTTAAAAATGAAATAAAAAACCGTATAGTATTTGAAGCACTAAAAGAAGAAAAGTGTGAAAGATGTGGTTTTTCTGAAAGAAGAGTTACAGACGAACAAGTACCTTTAACCATAAGTCATAAAGATGGAGATGTTAAAAATTTTAAATTAGATAACATAGAGTTTTTATGCCTTAATTGTAACTTTTTATATGGTACTAGCTCTGATAAAAAAGAGATTCTAATTGACATTGTACAGACAGTTGATAGAACAGAAGAAGGTAAAGAGTGGGAAATGTCTGAAGACCATATTGAACATCTTAAAGAGTTGGGACTATATGATGATGAAGATCCCAATGACGGTAGTGAATTTATATCAAGATTATGAGTAGATTAATTACTTTTGGATGTAGTCACACTAGGGGAGAAGGAGTAGATGATCCTTCAACTGAATCCTGGCCTGCTTATTTAGCTAAGAATCTTAAGTTAGAATGTGTTAATCTTGGCAAAGATGGTATTAGTAATAAATTTATACAACATGCAGTACATACATTTGATTTTCAACCAGATGACGTTGTAGTAATACTTTGGACCTACCCAGTTAGGTATGATATTTTTAAATCACCAACAGAATCAATCTCTATGCTTCCTATGAGAAAAGGTAAACTGAATAATCTTTGGTATCAAAATTTTTATACAGATTATAATGCTTCTTTTGAAAGTAAAGTTATAATACATCAGGTGAACAGTTATCTTCAAGATAAGTATATTTCTGTACACAATTTGGTTATTAATAAAACCTTTACTAATTTACTTGAGTTAATTGATTTTACCCATATTAGTACTTACTTTAGCAATTTTCTAAATAACAAAATGTACCCAAAGGGATATAACAATCATGCAGGTCATTTAGCTAATAGATTTTACGCAAAAGAAATTTACAAACATATTTATACACATGGCCAAAAAGAAAAATAACAAATTTTCAACATGGAAGAAAAAGAAGCCTTTAGAAAGAAAGGTAGCAGACGATCTAGTAAAGAAGTCTGAACTTAACGACAAGTTAAGGGAAAAAAAGATCGATACAAACTTTCTCGATCTATTTTAATTTAAAACTATTTTATGAAAAACTTAATTTTAACCATTGTTGTGTCTTTAGCATCTACAGTTGTTATGGCATTTACAATGGCGGCAAGAATGACAGTTAGTACAGTAATAGAAGAACCTCTTAGGCCCATGGCCTTAGAAGTTATTACCCCAGTAGAAATAGAAGCTCCAAAAATAGAGCTTATTGTAAAGAACCATACAAAGTTTTTAGAGGACTTAGGAATGAGAGAGTCTTCCGGAAACTACAAAGCAGTTAATCAATTCGGTTACTTAGGAAAGTATCAGTTTGGTAGAAGAACTCTTAATGCATTAGGATACGAAGAAGTATCTAATAGAGAGTTTTTAGCTAATGCTTCAATTCAAGAAGAGGCTATGTATGCTCTTTTAAGTCATAATAAAAGAATACTTAGAAGACAGATAGAAAAGTATCACGGTACTACTGTTAATGGTATTTATATTACAGAGTCTGGCATATTAGCAGCAGCACATTTAGCTGGTCCAGGTAATGTAAAGAAGTTTTTTAGAAAAGGATATGAATTTAAAGATGGTAACGGTACTAAAATGACTTCATATATGATAAAATTTAAAAACTACAAATTGGAATTTTAATGCGTAAGAATGCAGTAAAGAAAAATTTACAAACAATAGACGACCTTGTAAATTTAGGTTACGATGATATTTTAAGAGACCTGCCAATGCATGTCCGGACAGAAAACGATTCTAAATTTGATTTTCCTGAAAGAGCTCGTCACTATAAAAAAATTGTTGAGTTTGATAAAGAACATTTCTTTAACTTAATAAAAACACCTAGATATAGTGACTGGCTAAAGCATCTAGGTTTTTATAATGAGAAAACTAAAAAATTTGTCTATCCAAAGTTTAAATTCAATTCTGCTGGTTATAGGAGTGATGAGTTTGTTTTAAATGATACTCCAGAAGGCATTATTACATTAGGTTGTAGTGACACTTTTGGCACTGGTCAACATTTAGAAGGCATATGGGCTAAAATGTTATCAAATCAGATAGGAGGTAAGTTATATAATTTAGGTAGCCCAGGTGCAGGTGTTGAAGACAATTACTTAGCATTGAAGCACCATGCACATCACTTTCCTCAAGGTACCAAATTGTTTTGGTTAGTACCATCTCCAATTAGGATGTCGTTGTTTGGTAACAATAGGTACCGTACTATTAACCCTGGTTGGTTTGAGAATGCAGGTAAAGAAGAAATGAAAAACCCTGACAGTGATATTGATAAGAGACGTTTAATACTATTAGAGGACTATTATCACAATTACTATGTAAACTATAGTAACATTGTATCTAAAATTTCAATGGCTATGGATGGGGTAAAACATATATGTAAAGAGTTTAAATTTAAACTATACTATTTTGGCAACCCTTGGGCATGGCAGTATACTAATCACCCAGAAACATTTGAAACTAAGCTTTACATAGATGATAAAAAAGAAGATTATTTTTTAGATAGAGCATCAGACCTTAATCATTTAGGTAAGCATTATCAAAAAAAAATTTATAGTAGATTTTTTAAAATGTATATTGATAAAAAAAATGCTATTTAAAGTTGTTACTTTGAAGTTTTATGCCTATATTAAGGTATAAATAATAATAAAGGTTATGAGTGAAAAAAGAGGTCATTTAGTAAAAATGCATTACGATTTCGATACAGCAGGTGTATTGGAAATATGGATACCTAAACTTAATGGATGGTACAGAGTTACTTCTAGAGAGTTTAGATCATATGATGGTAAACGTAGGATAACTAAACCTATTAAACCTCAAGGTAGAAATGAAATCTACAACGTACCTATGAGGACTGATGAATATCATGGCCCTGTATTTATGTGGGGTACTAATAACTATGTACCGTACAAAGGAACTCATACATATGTAGAGAGTGACACGTCTGAATATTTTCAGAAGCAATACGATAAACATCAATCAGGAAGTTACGTAAGAAAATAATATGATAAAATTACATTTTAAAACTACAGATGAATTTGAAAGCCTCTTTAAAGCAAAGACGCTTCCAGTAACAAGAACAATAGTTTCCGGAATACAAGAAGCTGTTGAAAAGAAAAAACGATCAGCAAACTTATTTCAAGTTACTTTCGATCAAGCAGATATGATGTATGAAATATCTCTTCCGAAAAGTCAATGGGAGTTTGCATTAGAAAATTGTCTAGATCACCTTCATAAGGTAGAGTTAGCTAATGAGCAAATTGATTGTTGGTCATTATTAGAAGAAATAAAACAGCAGAAATAGTTGTGAGTTACAATTATTATGCCTATATTGTATATATAAATTAAAAAGGTTATAATTATGAGTGATGTTATGTTAAGTTTCGGTAAAGGTTTAGATGGATACCTTACTAAAGATCAAATTAGAAATTCATCCCCTCTAGTATTTGCAGATGCTCCTACTAACCCTGATGTTAGTAAGAAGTACTTATTTGTTAATACTGAAACTATTATTGACGACCTAGAAAAATTAGGTTGGTTACCAGTTCAAGCTGCTCAAAGAACTAGCAGAAAAGCTGAAGGTACGATTTTTAGTAAGCATATGGTTGCTTTCCAAAACCCAGATATTAAGATTGCTTCTGACGATGGTGATGAAGCTTACCCTAGAATACTTCTTACTAATAGTCATGATGGTATGCAATCGTTTAAGTTTAGCGTTGGTATATTTAGACTAGTATGTAGTAATGGTTTAGTAGTTGCTGATGAGCAATTTAGTGACTTTAAGATTAAGCATAAAGGTTATACTTTTGGTGAACTTAGAAATGTAGTTAAGCAAGCAGTTGAGGATCTTCCTAATAAAGTTCAAGTAATGAATGATATGAAGAATAGAATCTTAACTGATGATGAGAAGAATAAACTAGCTTTAGATGCTATGTTGATTAGAGCTAATATTAAGCCTGATAGTGATAAAGCTAAAAAGTTTAACTATGATCAGGAAACTATCTCTGATATTTTAGACCCTAAAAGGGATGCTGATAAAGGTAATGACCTTTGGAGAGTGTTTAACGTTGTTCAAGAGAAAATTACTCAAGGAGACTTTCATGCTGCTTTAACTGGTGCTAAAGTTAGAAAAGTTAGAAAGATTAAGTCTTTTGAAAAAGATATCAAAGTTAATAAAGAGTTGTTCAAGCTGGCAACAGCATTAGTTTAATTTAAAATAGGTTTTATTATGTACACAATTGCAAACAAACTACCAAGTGTTGAAGTATTAAAAGAAAGATTTGAAATTGACCCATCAATCCCTGCTGGGTTAAAATGGAAAGTAAACCCAGGATCTGGATGGGTTAAAGCAGGTGACTCTGCAGGAAGACTAACTGGGACTGGATATTATCAAACCGGTATTAAAGGTTCTTATTACCAAAATTCAAGAATTATATGGAAAATGATCAACGGTAAAGACCCAGATCAAGTTATTGACCATATAGATGGTAATAAACGTAATAATAACATTTCCAATTTGAGAGATGTTACACAAAGAGAGAACTCACTTAACCGTAAAGATTTTAAATCAACAAATACTAATGATAGAAGTTTTAAAACATACTTTAGGAATATGTGGAGAGCATTGGCATCCTAATCTTTGGACTGCCTTTGCTGCTTCCCCTTTAATCGCCTCCACCACTTACTGGATAAAATGTAAATGTGGTGGATGGTTTTATAAGCATAAAGAAGATTGTGATGTGTAGTTCTGGAGAATGTAAGTTGTATTTATATTAATAAAGTAGAATAATTTATGGCATGTGGATGCGGCAGATCACCTGACGGTTGTAGAGGGTGGCACTCTCTTTCAGAAGAGGAATATAAAATAGAATACGATTCTTTCTTAAATGAGAAGGATGGTAAGTTTAGAGTAGAAAATGTAGAACACTACACGGATACTCTTTTTAAATTTCAATTAAGAAAACCAGAAGGATATCAATTCAAAGCTGGTCAGTTTACAATGATTAATGTAGAAGATACTCCTAAAAGAGCCTATAGTTTTACTAGCGGTCCAGGTGATGAGTTCATAGAGTTCTATAGTATTAAAGTCCCAGACGGAGCATTAACTAGTAAGTTACAAAAGATTGAGGTAGGTGACTTTGTTACCGTAAGTGATAAAGCTACTGGAGGTTTGTTAGTTGAAAATTTAAACGAAGGATCTGATTTGTGGTTACTTGCAACAGGTACTGGTATAGCTCCTTTCATTAGTATGTTATGTGATGAATATACTTATGAGAGATTTAATAAGATACACGTAGTATGGTCAGTAAGAGTAAAGGAAGAGTTAGATGCATTTAATTCCTGGCTATCTAATATTGGAATAGATTATATTCCTATTGTTACTAGAGATAATAGATGGTTAGGTCATGATCAGAGAATTACTACTTTAATTAAGGAAGGAATTATAATGAAAGACAGTACTCCAAAGGATACCAAAGTAATGCTCTGCGGTAACATGGACTTTAACAAAGAGGTCAAATCTCTATTAGAAGAAAGAGACTACGTTGAAGGTAGCAATAGAAAAAACGGTTCATTCGTTTTAGAAAAAGCATTCGTAGGTTAAACATAAAATACTTTAACAATTACCATATTTAATTGTTATACAAGATATTTATATAAAAATAGTATACTAAATTCACATATATAATGAAAGGAACATTATTCTCAGCTGACTTCGTTCAGGATTCTAACGATAACTTAAGGTTGTTAGAATTTAACACAGACACGGGGTTTTATTCAAGTGCTTTAACGCATTTTGATTATACAGGACTTCATAACTTAATTTCAACTAATAATATAGTTGATTTTCACATTATAAGTAAGGGCTTTCAAAACGAGTTCGTTACTCAAGTATCACAAAGTTTAGCATCAGAAGGAGTAATTACTTCATTTACCAGTACGGTTGAAGAAGATTACACTCTATACCCTACAGTTGTAGAAGATGCAGAAACTAAATTTATTTTACGTTTAGCATATGATGAATCAACAGTATTTGATTCTACTTACTGTAAAAATAATGACGAGATTTTCAAATTATTTTTAGACAATTCAGATTCAGGATCAGTAGCAGAATTTTATCACTCAGCATCTAATGGTACTTTATATGACTCATTAAGAACTGAAGTAAATAGCACTAACTTACCAGACTTTGTTATTAAAAGAACTACAGGAGCAGAAACTAAAGTAGGCTTTGTAAAAGCTAACGGTACAGGTTCAGTAGCAGAAAATGTTGCTGATATGAGAGGTCAAATTGATTCAAATCATTTCATGACTAATTTTTATGAAACGTCAGGGTCTAATTCTCAAATTAGCTACCGTTCTTATAATATTGTTTATGGAACAGATTTAGATAATATTAACTTAGCTAACTTAGAGATTCCTGCTATGTTTGAAAAACCAACTTCTCTTACCCTTTCAGGAAGTTTGGTTGACGAAAAACATTTTTATGAATTAGCTACTAACTATCCATTCTTCCAACCAACTGATGGTTATGGAGGGATATTTGAAGAGGAGTCTATTGCAGATGTTGACGGTAATGAAGTACCTGTAATTAGTGCATCAATTGGTTCTGCATACAAGTCTTACTTCGTTTCTGGTTCTCCAGATACAGATTTAGTATCTGTATTTAGTGAATGGACTCATGCAGGTTCTACAGTTCCATCTGGTTCTTATGTTACGTCTTCAGTATTGACTAACAAAGTAGCAAGTTCAGTAAATAAAAAGTTAATTAGTAACCTTATTATTTCTGGTGGTAGTTCTTTAAGATTGACAGGTAACCAACACCTTTTAGTATACGATTCTGGTTCAGATCAATTGACATATAAAGAAGCTTACCAAATAGATGAAGTGACTGATAAACTTTTAAATCTAGACGGTGCGTTAGTAGACATTACTAGTAACTCTATCGAAGTTTTAGAAGACGATCATAAAGCATATCTTCTTGATATGGAAGATGTAGATACTTATGTAGTACATGAAGGAGGGTTAAATTTAAAAGTAGTTGCTCACAACGCATGTTTCCCAGAAGGTACAATGATTAGTTTAACAAACGGAGGTCATATGCCTATTGAGAGTTTTGTTGGAGGAGAAGAAGTAATTACATTCGATGTTGTTAAACAAGAATTTTCTACTGCAAGAGTTGAGTCTTTAAAAGTATCAATTCAAGAAGACTTACTAGAAATCACTACAGAGACTGGAGAAGTAATTAAATGTACTAAAGGTCATAAAATGTATACATCTAAAGGATGGAGAGATGCTCATGAATTAAGAGATGGTGATTATATGTTTAACAACCTTGGTAATAGTACTAAAATTACTAAGATCACATTAGAAGAAGGTGAAAACGAAGTTTACCACTTAATGAATGTAGGTTCAGAACACACTTACTTTGCTAATAACTTACTAGTACATAACTACAGTAGAGCTGGAGCTTGTTTTGTAGACGGTACAGAAGTAACTTTAGCTAGCGGTGATGTTAAAAACATCGAAGATATTAAGCAAGGAGATTTAGTTCTTACTTTAAATGAAGAGACAGGAGAGCAAGAAGGTAAAGAAGTATACGGAGTTATGTCTCCAATGCACAATGACCTTGTAACATATACTTTAGAGGATGGCACAACAGTAACATCAACTTACGACCACCCTTACTTTGTAGAAGGTTTAAGTTTAAAATCTTTTAACCCTATTAAGACTACTTCTATTTACGGATTAGAAGCAGAAAAGATAGAGGTAGGAGATGTACTTATCAAAGTAGACGGATCTAAATCAGCTATTAAAGATATAGATGCTGGAATAAAAGATGAAGATGTTCAAACAACTATCATTAGAGTAGTTGACAATCATAACTTCTATGCTAACGGAATTTTAGTACATAACAAATAATATATTTACAATGGCAACAGTATATAAATCAACTTCATACAAAACAGTAAATAATAGAGCTGTAACTCAAGCAGAATCTTCTAAAGCATCTGCTATCAGCTCTACTATTTCAACATTCTTTACACACTTCAAGGCTAAGCACCTATAGCAAAAAGAATTAAATGTTATTGTCAAAAGAGGAATGTAAGTATGTTCTATCTTTCTGGAATGAAGAACTTAGTAAAGCAAGTACAAAGTACCTAGAAGGAAAGATAGATGAGGTAAACACCATTAAGTTTAGAACTAAAGTTAAAGGTAGATATCTAGATACTAATAATACCTCTTTAAGAAACTTCCTATTAGAAAAATTATCCTCAATCAATATCATATCTTTACCAGAATATGTTAAGATAGCTAGATATTGTGAGGGTGATTATTTCGAACCTCATCACGATTTTAACTTTTATGGAACTGGAGCAATGTATAAGACTCTAGTAATTCAATTGACAGACGAAAAAGAATACGAAGGAGGTACTTTGTATGTCTTAGATGAACCTCAAAGTAGAACACAAGGTGACTATTCTTTATTTTTAAGTAAAGAGATACATGAGGTTAAATTGCTTACCAAGGGTACAAGGTATAGTTTAACATACCATTTAACAGAAGATAACTTTATTTCTCAAAAAACTGCAATATGAGAATTCTGTTTGTTTGTGTACCTCGTACAGGTTCTAATTCATTTATAAAAGCTTTATCTAAGTCACTTAATATTAATCATATAAGTATTCCAGATAACTTTGATTTAAATAACAACAAATCACTTATAGATTCTATACTTAGTAAAGACGATATTATATTTAGAATGAGTCCAATCAATGATGTTGGTTATACTCTTTTAGAATTTACTTCCTTCTTTGATGAAGTTATATTAGTATCCAGGTTTAATGAAAAAGAACATTATCAAAGTTTAGTAAACCTTTACTACAGAGAAAATATACTAAAGTACGGTACAAAAGCAGCATACGATTACAATGATATTCCTTCTACTGTATTAACTCAAATTGAAAAGGTAGTAAACTATGATGAGATTGATACTCAAAAGAAACAAATAGAAGAGTTAAGTTTGATACTAGAGGAAAAAGTATTATATTATGAAGACATATTTAACTCTGATGATGTAGTAAACTATCTGAACTCAAAGTTTGATACATTTGATAAGGACACATATTCTTACTACCTATCTCAGACTAAAAAGTATAGAGTAACTAGAGAAAGATTATTGATATGAAAGATTTTTTAAAGCAGAAACTTAAATTTGATGGTGATAGTGGAGTGTACGATGAGTACGGAGAACCAATTATGGTTGACTGGGAAGATGAATGGATGGAAGAATCTGCTAAAGTTATCTGCAGTAAAGGAGGTAGAATACTTAATATAGGTTATGGGTTAGGTATTATTGATAGGTATATTCAAACATACGATATTGAACATCACACTATTATAGAACCTCACCCAGATATTCATAAAAAAATGATTAAAGATGGATGGTTTACTAAACCTAACGTAACTATCCTTCCTGTTGAATGGCAAGAAGTTAATTTTGAAGACTTAGGTACATTTGACGGTATATTTTTTGATGCTTACTATATAGCTGCCCAAAAGTTTGCTGGAGGTAGAGGATTTTTAGAAGACTTTATTCCTATGCTATCAAAAATGCTTAATCCAAACGGAGTGTTTTCATTCTGGCCTGGTCCTATATTCGAATCATTTAGAGCTACACATAAACAGTTTAGGAATAATCTTATGAAAGGTTTACAACCTACATTCCAATTAGAAAAGAAATACTATAAGTATAGTGATACAGAGTTAAATAGAAAAAGATTAACAACACAGACAAATAAAAACTATACTATTCCTGTAATAACTTACAGAGAAATTCCTTTAAAACAATCAATGATTTAGTTGTGTTTCTGAGTTATTATGCCTATATTAAGGTATATTAATTATTAAAAAAACGGTTATATGACAAAATTAATTTACATTCTTAAATCTAAAATTCCTCAATCATTCTTCGACTTCATTATCGAGGGGCAGGAAATCCGCATCGGTGACTTAGTCTACACTAGACTTGAAAAACGACCTCCTAACCGTCGTCCTATTCGACGTCTTAGAAATACCTCTACTGAGGAATTAATTACCATCTATGGATAATCAACTAGACAACCAATATCAAAACCTCCTTCGGGGGGTTCTTGATAAAGGGGTAAACAAAGAAGATAGAACTGGTACAGGTACTAAATCTATTTTTGGAGCTACAATCAGACATGATATGTCAGATGGCTTTCCTATTTTAACTACTAAGAAGATAGCATTTAAGACTATGGTTACTGAGTTGAAATGGTTCTTAAGAGGTGACACTAATATTAAGTTCTTAGTTGATAATGGCTGTAACATTTGGAATGGTGATGCTTATAAAAAGTATTCTAAGTTACAAGTACCTCACGATCATTTTGAAACTCAAAAAGAGTTTATTGAATTGATTAAAACTAATGATAAGTTTGCAGCTAAGTGGGGTGAGTTAGGACCTGTATATGGTAAGCAATGGAGAGATGTTAATGGAATAGATCAGTTAGAGAATCTTATAACTGGTCTCATATCTAACCCAGATAGTAGAAGACATTTAGTTGATAGCTGGAATGTAGAACAGTTAGATAAGATGACTCTTCCTCCTTGTCATTATTCATTCCAATGTTACGTTGCTGATGGTAAGCTCTCTCTTATGTGGAATCAACGAAGTGCTGACCTATTCTTAGGTGTACCATTTAACATTAGTAGTTACGGTCTGTTACTGTTATTACTATGTAAAGAGACTAGATTAGAGCCTGGAGAACTTATAGGAAACTTCGGTGACTTACATTTATATATGAATCATTTAGAACAAGCAGAAGAGCAGATAGATAGGTATTCATACGATCTTCCGGAAGCTAAAGTTATGTGTTTTGATATTTACAGAGGAGACTTCGATGTTGAATTAGTAAACTATGAATCACATCCAGCAATTAAAGCACCATTAAGTAATTAAAATTAAATAAAGTTATGACAATACAAAATTATACTAACAACGGGTTTGAGTTAGTCGGTGAAATGACTAAAGATTTTAAAGTAGGTAAGAAAAAGCATAACGTCTATGTATCTTATAAAGAAGGTTTTGACCCTACTAAAAGGAAAGGAGTTTATATTATTTCTTACGGTGATGATGTACTTAAGATAGGTGAATCTGAAAATTTAAAACATAGGTTTCAATGTTATGAAAGTCATTCAGGTCCTACTAATGCATTTATTAGAGAGAGCATGAGGGAGCATATAAAGTATGGTGTTTATTTCATAGAGTGTCCGTATTATGAAGTAGGTTTTGCTGGTGTAGTTGTTGATTCAGGTATAAATTATAAGACTGTAGAAAAGCAACTACTTAGACAGTATAGAGAAGTTAAAGGTAATGTACCTATTTGGAACAAAGGAATACAGTAAAAAAGTTGTTACTCTGAGGAATTATGCCTATATTATAGTATAATAAAAATAAAGGTTATGTGGAATTTTAAAAGTTATATTAAGTCCGAGGTAGAGTCTGTAGCTAAGGCTAATGAGGTATCTCTTGCGGCAGATAGAATTGAAGCGATAGTAGATTCTATTTTATTTGATTGGAATGAGATTGGTGATCCTTATACTGATCTTGAAGAAATTATTACTTGGAATTTAGATCAAAATTTAGCTCATGCCTAAGGATAAGAAAAGATACGCAGTGCAGTTAGATGTTTATATCTATGCTGAGAATGACTATATGGCTCGTAAAAGAGCTCATAAGATGGCAGATAAGATAGATGAAAAGTACCCTAATGCCAGACCTAATGTAACTGAGATAGGTGAGCAGCCTTTTGCTTCTTTTGGTTATAGAAAGATAGACTACTGTGGTCCAGTAGCAGAAGAATCTGATAAACTTCCGTTCTAATGAGATGCAGTAAATGTACTGAGGATATAAATCCTCTCAGACTAAAAGCTTTACCTGATACTAAAACTTGTGTAAAGTGTTCGACGACTAGTGCTTGGTATGTTAGAAATATTATTTCTGGAAAGACTGAGTATGCAGAGACTGAGATTATAAAAGATAGCTCAGCTGCATCTAATATTAGAAAGATGGATCAAAGATTAGGGTGGGGTAGTAATTTATATAAAGGTTAGTTATGGCAGATATTACAATGTGCTCTGGAGACGGGTGTAGTACTAAAGTGAGTTGTTATAGATTTACAGCTCAAATTAATGAATATGCTCAATCATACTTTATGGAAGTACCCGGTAAGGATGAATCATGTAATCACTATTGGAAAAAATGAACACTGGGGTAAAACGTCATACATACAAAGTACCATACTCTAATGTTGGTAAAGGAGGGTTTATAGAAAGAGATGGTATAAAGTTTCATGTACCTTCTTGGACTGAAGTTCATCCTCAAACTACTTTAGACGATATTATAATAGAAAAGAAACCTTTCGATGAGTTATTTGCTGAACCAGAGAAATGGGAGTTTAAGAGTGCATCATCAGATAAAATGTATACAGTTAAACGTAATAAGTATGATAAGCTTAGTTGTGACTGTTGGGGTTATATTGCTCATAAAAAATGTAAACACATTAAAGAAGTAGAAAGTTATGTATGATACTTATTACGGAGATTATTGGAAGATTTATTTAGATAGATTTACAGACAGAGATACAAAACAGTTTATTGCTCTTAAACCAGGCCATACAAAGTTTAAAGATGCTGAAGATAGAATGAAATATAATCATGAAGCTTATTTGAAAGGTATCGAAAAGGATAGTTTTCTCAATCATCATGATGTAAAATGCATTTGGTCTATTACAGTTGATAGTTTATGGAAGAGAGAGTATCTTGAAAGCTTCATGCTTAATTGGTTTGGAGAGCAAAAGAAATTAGGTTACTGGACATCTGGAGCTAGTGAAGTAAGAGAGTATGATCAGACCAAAGTAGATAAGTGGTGGAGTAAAGATAAAGAAAGTATTCAAAACTGGTTAAAACAAGAACAAAATGCAAACATTTTTACCTTATAGAAACTTTACTAAGTCTCTTGAGAGCTTAGATGATAAGCGTTTAGGCAAGCAAAGAGTAGAGACATTTCAAATATTAAACAACCTATTGGGTCGTCCGAAGAAAGATGGTACACCTTACAAAGGTTGGACTAATCATCCATGTTGTGTAATGTGGAGAGGTTATGAAGATGCTCTTAAGTTATATCTTAATGAGAGTATCAACGTATGGATTGCTAGAGGTAAGAACAATACTATGCAGTATGAAGAGTTTGATGCATTCAGAATTAGAATGCCATGGTGGTTAGGCTTTGAAGACTTACATGCTTCTCATAGATCTAACTTACTTAGGAAAGATTACGATTACTATAGCAAGCATGGTTGGACTGATAACCCAGAAGATCCATATGTTTGGCATGATAAAGAAAACAAGTGGTACAAACAAATGGTCGGTGTACCGGTAAAAATGTATTATGATAAAGAGAACATACACTCCAATAGCAGTAGCTTACAAAAAGAAGTACGGTAAGAAGGTATTCGTGGAAGAGTTCATACATGAAAGGACTCCAGATCGTATACTAAATGCTCGTACCAACATTCTACCTAAAGACTGTGAAGTATTAGATGTGGGAATAGGTAAAAGTTTCTATGAAATATATAAGAAAAAGTATAGTAAATAGTTGTTACTCTGAATAATTATGCCTATATTAAGGTATAATATTTAAATAAAAGGTTATGTCAAAACGGGTAGAAATTCTTAAAATTAGATTAGAGCAGCTTGAAGGAGATGCTAATAAATTAGATACTAGAACGCATAAATTAAGAGTGCGTAAACAAGACGAGCAGAAACGTATGCTTAGTTCTTACTTCCATGTATCGAATGATAAGTTTGTTTGTAATGCTAATAGTGATACTAGAGTAGGTCTTTACTATGACGGTGATAGCTATGGAACGATAGTTTCTTATGAACTTCAAGATAGATGGTCAAGAGATGAAATGACTGATAGAGTTGAAACATCTAAGATTTACCATAACGGTTCAACTTATGAAAATATAGATGAGTCAATGCTAGATCAATCTCAAGCTAGATTTGAGTTTATGCAATGTGCTGTAGATCATAATGACGATATTATTGCTGCTTGGAATGCTATTGAAAAGAAATACGATAAACTTATTAGTACGTTTAGTGATGCTAGTTCTGATATTAGAAAATCTATTAATGATCAATCTAGAGATATTGAGAAGTTGGAGAAAGAGACTCTAAAAGAAAAGCTTACTACTAAAGGAGTTAAGTTTGTTAAGTCTGAAGACGGTAAATGGAGAAGCGGTAGATTACCAGAACTAGAGGTAAGATATGATTGGACTATCAGCAGAATTAAAAGCTTAAAAGTGTTAAGAATGTCTGCTTCAGGTAAGTCTGCTGATCTAGAGATTACTCAGAAATCTAATAGATGGGATGAAGGTTCTAAATCATACGTTGATACTGATATTGTTGATATTTTCAAGACAGTGAGAATGGAGAAGGTAGAGTGTTTAATTAGTAGAGCTAAGGTTAACAAACAATTAGTATAATGAATGTATTTGCAACTTATAAGAAAGCTCTTAAAGTAATAGATTCAAGTGAGACTATTTATCATTTGAAAGGTGCTAGAAAATATGTTAACTTATTCTTTGAAAGTAATAGTAAGTTCGTAGGTAAGAACAAATATAACTTCAGAGAGTTTGTAACAGATAGATTGGTTGAGGAGATGTATAATAGACTCCTCTTGAAACTAGCAAGTAAGGAAATTAAATTAGGTGAGTAAGTATGTTTTTAGAGGTACCTGAGAAGAGTTTTATGATTCAAGCTCCTGCCAGATGTGGGTCAACTTCAATGGCAGGGTTTTTTCATTATGAGAATGCTCATGATAGAAGAACTCTTCCTTTAGAACATACCATTAAGTTTCCAAATTCTGAGATTAACTACAATGTATTAGTGCTTAGAAATCCATACGATAGATTACAATCAGCTATTAACTATGTGCATACTCATTTAATACAGCAAACTAAGTTAGTTGATTATCAGGATCATGAAGCTATTAAGTTATGGGTACATGGACACTCACATAGACATCTTCATAAACATTTAGCAACTAGCAATCCTAAATTCTATTACATAGACTTTTACAATCTATCTCAATACATTCCAATGCATCATGACACTCAAGTGTTTAACATTAGTAATATGAAATGGAAGAATGAGTTTACTAAATGGAGATCTAAAGACCAAATGGAAAAAGAATATAAAGGTTACTTAGCCATTAAGAAGAACTGGAGAGAGATGCCCGTTAATGTATGGAAGCTTCTAACAAATAAGGTAGGTAAGAGTCAAGTTAAAATCTTAAAGTAACTCAGATGGCAAAACAAAACAAACATATAGATATATTTGAAGGTAGAACAAAAGAGTATAATGATGACTATGATTACTACAATAGACCATCTATCGGTACATCTTATACAATAGCAGTAATATCATTAGTGGTGTTAGCAGGGTTATTCGTACTATTAGTTCTATTAAAATAAATGAGTAATCTACAATTCAGACCAAGAGTAACTCCTAGACAAGTAGTAGAAGCAGGAGCTTTTGGAGGTAATTACTTTGGTGTAGATGTAGGAGCTAATCTAAAAGACTATAAAGAGTTATTTGATTATCATTTTGATGGGTTAGATACAAGCCTTTATTTAGGAGAGACATATAAGCCTAAGCTTAATTACTTTAAGACTCGTAGTGGGATGCCTTACTCTTATTGGAAGGAAATGGGTTGGATGAATGAAAGAGATCCATATGGTTGGTTTGAATGGTGGTGTAAATACGAAATGGGTCAAAGAGGTAACGACGACGATAGACAAATTACTAGATGGCAGAACTTTTGTGGTACATCAGGTAGATGGAGATTAGACATATATAGAAAGATAGATAATAATAATGGTGACTATAATATATCCAGAAGAGTGCAGCAAAGCTTATTACATTGGGGTTACGTAGTCAATGAAGAAGATTATGATCTATGGAAGCAATATAGAACAAGATAATAATAAAACAATAACAATGAGATTAAAAGAAACAGTATTACATTCGACATTTAAGATAGATCTAGCATCTAGAACAGGCAAAGGAGAATGGACACAAGCCAAGCTCATGCAAATACAAGATGGTAATTATACGATCAATACATTAGAAGGTAAGAGACATATGTGTGATGGATATGAGAGGATCATAGATGTTGTAAGACCTGCATAGAGAGCGTGAGGGTGGGGGCGTCTTTTCTTCTCACCCGAAGGGGTCACGCGCATTTTCTTCATTAGTCCACCCTTCCTATTATGGTCATCGGCAGTACATGCGTTATACATACCAAGCTAAAGCTTGTTGCTGAGGTAGTGTAGACTTTGACCCAACATAGAGTATATTAAGTAATAGATACCTATAGAGAGATAAGCCTATAAAGTGCTACAAGCTATCACAACCATTTAATTACTCTATTGACTACCAATTAATATATAAGTATATAATAATATAAGTATATGAATATATAGTAGACGTTTATGGTAGGTAACCTATAGAGATGGTAGTAGGTAATGTGTAAGAGATCATAGGTAGACATCAGGGCTGGCCACCTCCCTCTTCCCATTTCGCTATATAGAGGCTAAAATACTTAAAGGAATAGTTGGTAGTCTCATATATTATGCCTATATTGTAGTATATAAAAATAAAGGTTATGAAGATAAAGAAAGCAAAGAGACATTATGAAGCATGGTCGTTAAAAGAAGCCAAAGGCTTCATTGATCATTACTTAGACAATGTTAAGCTAAGAGACGTTAGAGTTGTTATTGATCAGTATGCCAAGAAGGTAGAAAGAACCTTTGATGCAGTATCATTTAGACAGAAAGAGATCATAAGCATCCTTACTAATGGTGAACAAGGTCTACAGACAGATAAGTGGACTAAAGAGTTTATAGTAGCTATAGAGGATAAGCTTAAAGAAGGCACTATATCTAGAGCTAAGCTAATAATGTTATTTGAATAAGATAAACCCTCTATAGATGAATAAGATAAAACAATTACTGCCTTATATATGGGATGGATGCTTTATAGCTGGAGTGTTCTATTTACTCTATGCCTCATTATGGATCTTTTGTCCTTGCTAGTCCATTCCGGAATCCTCCTACCCCTTTTGGTCACTCCTATATCGGGTTGACCTAACCTTGATAGCACACTGCCAGTAATGTTCCCTAACGGGTTGGTAGTCTGCAGGCTTCTGCCATACTCACTCCCTACGATCTGCTCATTCTCGGTGTATACGTCTATATATATTTATATATTTATATATTGTTATGAAACGTATCATATACTCCCCATATTAAACATATTATAAAGACTATTGCTACTAATGTATCGAGGTTAATCATATATTGGTTCTAAGACTAAACATTCATTACTCCATCCATCTGCTTGAGCATAACATGAGTTTGGGTACACTCTTCCGTCTGGCGCTCTTATAGGCTGATATATCTCAGTACATATTACTCCTATAGACGGTGCTCCTTTATTACATATCTCAGTCTCTGAAGTACATCCATATAACATATATAGAATTACTAAACCTA
>Ga0233444_10000761_pt1 | contig 39733 bp, 32 predicted proteins | sample SI_124_October20_6_FD_182792 | JGI IMG/M metagenome (GOLD analysis project Ga0233444, IMG submission 182792) | Seawater microbial communities from Saanich Inlet, British Columbia, Canada - SI_124_October2016_10_MG | ecosystem: Environmental > Aquatic > Marine > Inlet | place: Canada: British... | reverse complement strand
GTAAGTACCGTCTGAACCTTGATCAGGTTTTGGTGTGTAAAGATCGCTTGTTGTTTGCGGTCTGTCTCCAGTGTCTAGGTCCTTGACGCTAACACTGAAAATGTCGAATTCATTTGCCATTTTAATTTGCCTTTTTTGTTTGTTATTTATTTATTTAATTAAAGCCATAACAAAGCATTGCCTATTTTTAATTTGCCCGGGTATTACCAATATACTTTGCCTTGTTATATGCCATTTAAAAGTCGCCAATAATATCGGTTCCTTTGTTTATTATATATTCATAGCTCTACTTAGTTTCACACTAAACAAAACTTTTTTATAGTATAATAGCAGTTACATCATTTTCTCTGATGCTGAATATAGTTTCGCTATTATATTTAAACTCCGTTCCTGCTAAATCATGAAACAGTACCCGAGATCCTACTTTATAATCAGTATCCTCTATGTCACCACCAACAGAAATGATAGTACCAGAGTAAGGAGGTGCGTACTGTCCTTCGGTTTTTGGGACGTAAATGTTACCTATTTTCTCAGGTAGTTCATCTTTTTTAATAAATATTCTATTTTTTATTGCTTTTATCATAATTATCTGAAACTAAATTCTAAAATCTATATATAAAATATACTAAATTAAAGAAAGAGAAGTATGTAATTACTAGACTTAAAGTATTTAGTGGTTTTAATGTATAAAGTATTTCTATGACCACCCTTTTTCTTTATTCGCATTTAATATAAAGTACGCATCTACTAAGTCATCTATCGGTTTAGGGATCTTTTCTGTAAAGTCTTTACCTTGAGTCCATTTCCATAATTTAGTTTTCCTTAAATCTTTATCATTAAAAACATCGTCTTGGAACGCCTTTACCATATAATGTTTATTTGCATTACCTTTACCTGCCAATTTCTTAACATGTGATGGTTGGTATATTGAAATATTTTCTACACCCCATGCATTAACTATTTCGTTTCTTAAAAATGTATTATACTGAACAATATCTATGAATGAGTTTCCTTTGGATCCATAAGAAAATCCTTCTAATGCAATCTTATGCTCATCGGTTCCATATAATGTTATTAAAATATTTGAAATTAAGTCGGCTATGTTTTGGCCATCTGTGAGTTTTTCTCTTTCTCTAAGTAAAAAGTCCTTATCCTTTACTTGTCTATAATAAGGAAACCCTAATATTGTTTTATTGTCCATTAATTCTTTATGAACCGAAAATGATTTAGGTATCTTTCTACCTTCTTCATCCCATATTCTATTACCGTAATTAAAGAATGTAATAAACGTGTATTTGCCTTTATGGTCCTGTGTACATGTACCTGGACTATTAAGAGAGAAATCTATACCTGTGTAAATCAATTATATTAGATTAAAGTCTTTTACCTAATACCGCACCTAATGCAGCACCAATTAATCGACTGGTTAATAAATCATATAAAGCACCCTTTTGGATACCTAGAACTTTCGCAATTGCCTTACCTACTGACTTTCCTAAAGCAAATCCAGTAAGGCCACCTAAAACAGATCCTAATATACCTTCATTAATTATTTCTTCCATAATAACTTCTAAGTCTTTGCCGTTATTGTGTTCTTCCATAATTCTATCAACTGCTTTGTCAATTGCAGTTTCTTGCTCTTCTGTTAAATCATAAGATTCATTCAATAGATTTTGTATATCTACAGATTCATTATGATTCTCGGTAAGGTAATCTTTAAATGTTTTCATTGCTTTTTTATTTTTTAATTATAAAGTAAGAAGGGCACCCATCTTCAGTAACATATTCTATTTTTAAATCTTTTTCACTACAGAAATTGTCTACCGCTTTAACTACTGATGGAAACATTGTGTTTGTATAATCATGACCTAAAATTACTCCACCTTGTTTTAATTTAGGATAACTAACTTCTAAATCATATTTAACACTTTCATACTCATGATCACCATCTATATAAACCCAATCTAAATATTCATTTGGAAATAATTTAAGAATAGTTGAATATGTTTTTAATACTTTAACATTATCCAAAAAATAAAATTCAGGTATAATATTTTCTATAAAATATTTTTGCAAATCAATAGTTACAACATTATCTCCATTTTTATCCCCGGACATGATGTCTCCTTCCCAAGGATCTATTAAGTAAAGCATTTTAGGTTGAACTACATCTAATAAAATTTTAGAAAATTGACCTTTCCATACACCAATTTCTACACCTATACTATTTTTAGGTAATAATGTAATTAATTCTTCTCTTGTTGGTATAATTTTCGTGCTTTTTTGTTCTTCTATTAAATCAAACGTTTTCATTGCCTTTGTATTTGTTTATATATTAGACAAGATTAACTACAGTTTCCAAAATGTTATAAGTAAAATTAATATCAAAAGTCTGGAATTCTATTGTGTTACTTGAAAAGTTTAAATCCAACGCGCTAACACCTGTCATTATCATATCCTTTAATTGACAAGTAACAAAAATATTACCTTCACCATCAATCATCTGTAAACCTATGCCTTCTGGTACAAATGGATTCTTTCCACTTTGTTTATAATAATAGTCAAATACTTCAATAGCCATCCAATAATTTACCCAACCATCAAATGCTTGCATTGTTATTGTTAGTTCTTTATCAAATAATTCTTGTTTAGGTAAACTTGTTCTAAACCTCCTAGTATTACCTGGAAAATCATTTTGCGTTACAGGATCAAAGCTCGGGCCTGGTAAATTCATTGATTGTATTCCATAATTAAAATAATCTATAGGTTCTTTAATCATAGCACCCGGCATTCTATTTAAGTATGGTTTATACTTATTTGAAATTTCCTTAGGTATAAAATTTCTAGGGAATTCAAATTTAAATTGGTTATTTCTTGCGCTTAATATCATTATCTATTATTAAAGTTTTCTATTTCTTGTGATAAATTAAAATCAAATGAACCATTAACAAGCCCTGGGCCAAATGATGAATAATCTAAAACAAGAGGGATTGGCTTAGTATTATATTCTTGCAAAACACCAGCGGCTTGTTTAAAATAGCGTACTTGTTTTGCTTTTGTACTAGCCTCAGTTGCTTCTTTCTGTATTGCTTGTATTTGTGCTCGTTTTCTTTTTAGCTCTTCTGCTCTTTTTGCAACTAACTCAGCATTCTTTAACGCTAATTCAGATTCGGTACTTCCTAATTGTTCTGATAGTGTTGCTACTTGGTTGGTTAATTCTAAATTTGATGCCTCTAGTCTTGCTATCAATGCTATTTGTTCTTCGTCTAAAGATAACATATCAGCTAATTGCTTTTGTAGATTTTTTATAGTTCCTTGTAGACCGGCTAATTCCTTAGAATATAATAATGCCTGATTATTAAACTTAGCAGTCATTGATTGTTTAGCCTCATCTTGTACAGTTAAAAATGTACCTACATATAAAACACTTTCGTCGCTAATACCATTCTCATCTTCCATTCTAGTAGAGATATAAAAGTTTTGATTATCTAATGACAAAACCTTTTTTGAATTTTCTTTATCAATCTTAAATAAAACCTGTCCTTGTGATAAATCAACTTCCTGTACCTGTGTCCAGTTAGGTATTCTTATTTCATCATTTGCACCGGTAAAAACTAATGTAAGAGTACCTACATTACTTAGATCAATTGGAGTATCTGCTAAATCACCGTTTTCGCCAGTCTCATCAAATAGAGTAAAGATAATATAATCATCAAATGGTGATATTCTTATTGTCCCTTCTCCTTGCGGTAAAGGTTCAGCTGTAGGGTTTAGAGAAGTAAATTTTTTAAAATATTCTCTTTCTTTTTTCGTGACAGCTATATTACTCTGTACGCCTACAGGTTTATTTGTTATAGCCGGCTTAGAAAGATTTTCTTTAGATATACTTTTTGATTTATTCTGTTGTGCTGCCATCTTCTTCTGTTATTGTTTGTATTTTAGCTGGTGAAATTGCAGCTTTTATATTTAGTCTATCTCTAAAGGTTGTAACATATTTAGTTTTAACTACTAATTGTTCTACTATTTGGTCAGATGTTTCTCCAGGTTTTGATGTACTAATACCTTTACTGACGATTATATTTTTACCATCATCTGCGGCTATTTGATTGTATACATTAGCAACTGTTGGTACAACACCTAAATTTATTTTCATTAATCTTCTACCATACTTATTAACATCAAACGAAGTTAATTTTGCAATTTTTACTATTTGTGTATTATCATCTCTATTATAAAGCCTTAACATATAATTAATTGAAAATGAAGCGGCGATTGCACTATTTAAAATAATTGGTCTAAATAGAATAGGAGTATCAAAATTAGTAGTTTGTGTAAATACTTGTGTACTTGTTTTAGTAAACGTTTGGTTAATTTGTTCACTTACATTTATTTCATGGAATACTACATAGTCACCATTTAAATTTAACTGAGCAATAAAATTAGCAAAGGTAGAACCTGTTACTTGCCCGCTTAATTCAAAATAATCACCACCATCTGATTCTTTAACTTCTGCATATAATTCATCATAAATATCTCTACTTGCAAAAGTACTTGCATTTATTTCTTCTATATTATAATAGCTATAACCATTGTCTACTATTGTCTCATATATACCGGTAGCTTTAAATGTTATTGTAGGTGTACTTAAGAATCCTAGACCTTCAGTTAACCTATATCCTAAACCGTTTGGGTCTGCTGCATTAAAAGAATTATTCATATAAAATAATGAAGGGACTCTCCATTCTATATATGTTGCATATAATTTATCATTTATTAATACAGGATCAGGATTAAAAACAGGTGTGTCTGTTTTTAGAAAATTAATTGATGATAGATTAAGCTCTACTGCATCTCTCCTAGGAACTAATGTTTCGAATATTATACCATCATACCCAGTAAATGTAAATCCTGCAACAAAATGAACTCTTATTTTATCATATGCAATATTTTGCTGTGGGCTAAACGATTGTAATAAATTTACACTATCAGTCAATTCTGGATCAAAATCATTATATGGCACGCCAATATCCGTATCCAAATACGCATACTGTGTTTTATTTTTATTAATTGCAGCTACCGATATATCTCGATAATTACCCATTTCAACCGAAACACTATCAGTATTAAAAAGGTAACTTCCACCAGTATGACCATCCCTCATTATTTCAATAGGATGAGTACCTGTACTAAATTCCGTTGGGTTAGATTGACTAGTATAAATATACTCTAGTAAAATCCCATCGGATAATTGTATGAATTTAGATGACTCCATTCTTTTTATTTATTTACCATTGCAAAAACTTTGGTGTATAGTTTAAGCCTATTCCTATGTATGGTGAAACACCATTACTACTTAAACCAACACCTAGCTGTAAACCTAGGCCTAATGTTTTTCTATTTTGATATTGTAAATCTTTAAATGCCTTACTTCTTTGGTCAATTAATATACCTTCAGCACTATTAAATGTAGTACCAGGATAATCTGTTGAAAGATTTACAAATAGTTCTTTTGTTTTACTATCTCTTGTTAGCGCAGCAGATAAAAATATATTTTGGTTTAAGTCAATAGTAGCACTTCCAAAATCTATATAAGTACCATCAAGTTCATAAGGTACGAAAACACCTACCTTTCTAAAACTTTTACCCCATGTAGCTGTATCTGAAAATGTTAAAGCTGAATTAAAATTTCCTATAACAGTATCAACTACAGTAACAGGAATCTCAACGATAACTTCCTTAATAACAGTTTCAGTTTTAATAACAGTCAATGGTGGTTTTCCTTTTTCAAATTCTAACTGATCTTCAATTTCTTCTAATGATAAATTTAGTGCTCTTATCTCTGCTGCTGCATTACCATTTTTATCAATATAATTTTCTATTGTATCTAATGAAGCTTTCCAATTATTGTCTATTCTATTTGCTTCACCTTTAGCTTCACCTGTTGCTTGGCACTGTCTAAATAATAAAATACATAACACTACAATACCACCTAATAAAAACATTCTTGTGTTTTTAGGATCAGTTAATATTCCTATTATGTTTTTTAAAATAATCATAAACCTTCTTCGTATATCTCTTTTAATTTATATGGTGTTACATTACTTTCACCATATTTTTTTATTAGACTATCCATGAATTTTTTTTCTTTATTTTTCATAGTATCTAATTCTTCAAAAAGATCATCTCTTTTTTCAGCAAGACCTAAAATGCTTTTCTGCATAAGTTCAATAGATGTTTCAATTTGTTTGTACCTATCTATAAAACTAGCTAATTCCTTTCTTTCTTTTTTGTTCATTTTACTTTTATTTAATTAAGTTGCATTTTCACTACCGTCTCCGCTACTACTACTACTAGGAGCATCAAATGTTATATCCAGCGCTGGTACTAATCCAGTACCATCACCGCCAAAGAAAAAGGCTCCTGGCGCAGATCCTAAACATCTCCAACCAGCCCCTATATTGATACCTTGGCCTGAAACAGTGTTATCACCAGAATTATAAAAAGTGTTAGATAAACCAACATTTATAAATTCAAATACTCTTGAGGATGTAGTTACTTCCCATCCACCGGCGGAAGCTGCCGTAGGTTCTGATGATACTACAGTTCCAGCAACAGTAGAACCAGTTGATGTTCCTGAAATTGACCATGGTTCATAACTAAGAGTTATAGTTCCATATGCCTTTCTTATTACCGACTGTGGAGTGCCACCGCCTTTATTATGTACCAAAGTTTCATTTGCATAGAAGTTATGATTACTGCCTACGTCTAATAAGTTATATACAGTGTGTGGTTCTTCTATTAATTCAATTTCAGATATTGCTAATTTATTACCGTCCAGTTTATGAGTATTATCACCAACTTGTAATTCACCAGCCTTAACCCATTGACCTTCTATAAAGAATGGGTGTTCTGGTGTTGTAGTAATACTAGTACCATCTGCAAATAATAACTTAATAACAACAGGTACTTGGTGTTCTTTAATTGATCCTACAATACCATCTTCAATTAATCCAGTAATTTCATTATAAGTTATAACAGAATCACCTTCTATTATATGTTCGATGTTTTTATGATCACCGTTTGATAAACTAATATTAGTTCCTGCAATAAAACAGCTATTTATTGTTAAGCCAAATTTAGAAGGGACATTAAGTACCTCAACAAAAACTCGATTACCGGTCATGGCTAACTCATCCGTGAAATTTAAATTAAAACCTAAATTAAAACCTGGGTTATTGGTCATATTTAGGATATTAGATGATGTAACATTCGACGTTCTTCCAACCACTATTCTGACGTATGGTGTAGAAACAGTTATATCAGGATTTGGCAAATAAGCTGCATAAGGATCATAACTGATGGAGTTAATACCGTTTTTACCACCCCATATTACCCGGTTACTTATTTTAGTTTTTGATTTGTCTACTTTAAATTTTTCAGCTTGGTTATAATCAGAAGACGTAGCTCCTCCTGAAGCAGTACCATTATCTATTGATTGTGGTGGAGTGTTAACACTATTAACAGCAATAAAGCCATACTTCCCACCAAATCCTGGATAATCAGGTTTACCTATTGCAATACTTTCACCCACATTCCCACTGTTAAAAACATTAAACATTGTACCGTCAGGTGATGAATTCTGTGTTGAACCAAATCTCTGTATTGTTTGATTGGCTGTTATTGGTGGGGCAAAATAGATCCATTGATCCTCTGGTATTGTACCAGTAAATCCTACACCGGCATCACCCCATGCCTGTCTACCTTTATACTGAATAAATCTATGATTTGTATTAGCGTTCGTATAATCTAAAACAATATAAGGGTCCGTTGCACCTGATCCATTTAATCTAATTGAATCTGCGGATAGTAGTCTTATTTGCCCTCCGATACCTTGTACTGCTGTTAAAGTTATATCAGAATTAGCTTCTTGTGCGCTAAGTTTAATATCACCACCAGGGCCTTCTGCTGCAATTTGATTAGTACCTGACTTAAGCTCTGCCTTTACATCACTATATCCTCTAAATTCACCACCATTTGCATTAACAGTAATATTTCCAGAAACAGAGGTAATATTTATTGGTGAATTACCAGTTGCGGATAAATTTATATAAGTATCAGATACCGATAGAGTATTGTTTACACCTTTTAAAGTTATTTCACCAGCCGCCGCGGTTTCTAATGATATTATACTATTTGCAGCTACTGCAAATCTATTAGTTAAAGAAACTATACCCCCGGTATATGTTGCGTTCGGTGAAGGTGAAGTAGATGGAAATTCTCCAATAGTAAAATCGTTAGAACCAGCAGTTCCTATTGTTTTAACATTAAACTTAGCATTTTCACCGGCTCCTGTTAATGAGTTTAAAATATAGGATACATCAGATGTATCACCTGCAAAAGTAGTACTACTTTTAGTACCTGTTGTAAATGTTAATCCATTTCCTGCCCTAAATGCTTGTCCTCTATAACCTGCATCAATACTAAAACCGATTCTCTCATCAGCAGTAGAACCTAAATTAGGTTGTTTAGGTATAGCAATATTTAACCTATCGTCTTTACTTAAGAATATAGTAGATAGCTTTGTTAAATCATCCTGTTCAAATTGTTCTCCGGCAATTGCACCACCGCCCATGAACGACATAGCTCTAACACCACTATCTCTCTGATGAACTAGCATAGTTACTTTTGACGAATCTAATTGGCCTGCCATTTCTGTTGTTAACTGAAATGCCGAAGTTAAAGGTATACCTGGATAATCATTATCATTAGGCCCAGCTATACCGAATGCTGTTGCAGGGACACCTTGGTTGTTTGTACTAACCGTATTAGAGCCGCTAGGTATTAATGCTGGGTAAGAAAGATTTTTTGCAGTAAGATCATAATTATCAGTACCAGCAGAGCCTGGGTTAGGGCTATTACCAAACTGAGACCACCCTATTGATGCTCCCGTTGGACCTTGTGGCCCAGTTAAATTAATTCCAGTATTACCCCAAGTTAATCCACTATATTCCCAGACATCACCGTTTGATTGCAAATAATAGTCCGCCTTTAGTGGTGTTGGTGTTGGTGGAGTTACTGTAGGAAGATCAGTACCTTCGTACCATTCGGTTCCTCTTTCTCCTCTACCGCCTATTGGTCCTGCTGGTCCTGCTGGCCCGGCTGGTCCAAGTGGCCCTCCACCATTCAGTAACAATTGATCAAAATTAAAATTAATTTTATCAACTGCCTGTGAAACTGTATCTGAAGAAAGTAAATCTTGTATGGTGATTGCCATTTCTAATTCTTATTTTTTAACTATAGTAATACTAAAACCAAATGATTCAGTAAAACCTTTTCTTTTATTATATATTAGCTTTAAATCAAATGGATTAGTATTTAAGAGTTTTGATCCTATTGAAGTATTTATGCTTAAGCCATCAGATATTTTTTCAGCATTGGTTAATTCAGCTGTAGAATAATCTATTCGTTGTTTCTTTCTTATAGACTTTACATAAAAATCAACATTAGATATTTTATAAAGTTGTAAAATGTTTTGTGTTATGTATCTTTCTACATCATCATCTATAGTTGTAATATCACCAAAACTAAAAGCATCTTTTATATAATTTATAAACTGCTCTTTAATAGGAGTAAAAAGAAACTCAATTAATCTTTTTTGAATAAAATTATAAAAGACGATTGAACTTCTGTTTTCTTCTGTCATGAAAGTACCGTCTATTAAACTAGGTTGTTTTATTGCATCACGCACAAAGGGTGAGTGAATAAAAGTTTCTAATTTTATTTCTTGTGGAACTTTTAAATATTTAGATCCATAAAAAGACTTTCGCTCTGTCATGGCTTTAGTACCTATAATAGATTCTATTTGTGATTTATCTATACTCTTTCTAAAATAAGCAGGTTCCCAATTAGAAGAAAACACATAAAAATCTCTACTCTGTATTCCTACTTCATTAATCAGTGGATAAACACTAAGATATGCACTGTCTCTAGATAGCTCCAATACAGTAGAAGGGTCTTCTTCATTTACTTTATGGTAAAATAAATTTTTAATTTGTCCAAAATTTTCAATATCATTACTATTAAATTGAGTGTTAGTATATCTACATAATTCTAATACTTTTAATTTGTATGCCTCGTCAGGTATTGGGGAACCACTATTGAAATCCAAGTCTAAGTAAGGGTCTCTAAATGAAAATAAATCTAATGAAGTTGGTTGATAATATCCAGCATGCCTACCTATTGGCGTTATTCTAGGTTTTTGTTGTAAAGATAAATCATATCCAATAATATCCGTAAGGTTAAACACAGTAGGCTTAGCAGGATCAGGCAAGACTCCAACATATACGGATTTTAAAATATCTGCTTGTGCTCTTAATTCAATTACAAATGTTTGTAATAAATTACCAGCATCGTCTAGTAGCCTATTACCATCTCTGTCAATAGTTTCGTATATGATATTAGGATTACCTTTATTAACGTTTTTAAATATGGTAGCAAAACCAACATCCCTTAATCTTGCAGAATATGCATTAAATCCACCATCAACAGTAACATAAGTAGCAGATAATAAATCAGACGATGTTGGTTCTAATCCTCCTGGTACAAACGAAGTCCCATTCTTTGTAATCTCTGCGGCATAAAACTGTGAATCTGAGACTACCCTAGATATTCCTTCGCATCTATAAACATCCCCGGCAATTGTAAACTCAATATCATTAAATTTACCACCAGCCCCAATAGTAATATCTCTTAAAAATCTAGGTTGGATTCCATTAATATTTGGTACACCCTGTACTAAGTATGCGTTTGCTTGTATATCAAATGATGTTGCTGTTAAATTTAGCGCACCGTCCACAGTTCCGTTTAAATAAAAATACCCTCCGGTTGCGCTGTTTATTTTAGGTTCGCATTCTCCAACAGTACCGGGTAATCCTACCTTATAATCACTTTCTAATGAATAAAGAGAAGTTCTATCTATTTCTTGCTTTCCAGCATTTATACATTCATTATCTAAAGTTAAAAATACCATCATTACAACAGTCTTCCACTTTTCATTCTTTACAAATTTAATTTGTGTTTCAGGTTTTTCAGCTGCGTTAGGTATTAGCATTACTGAAAATCTATACTCATTAAACCTTCCATCATTAATATATTTTAACGATCTTGCATTAAAATTAGGTTTATCGAGTGGATTTGCTTTAGGCTTTGCAATTATTCTAACTCCACGTAAAAATGTTTCTGCAAAATTCTTTTCATCACCACCACTAAATCTCCCATATCTTAATTGTCTATCTATAAGATTTATATTTCCTAAACTATCATCAAACTTATCAATAATAAAATAATCATTAAAGTAGTCTTTATCAACTCTCTGAAATGTACCTGGTGTGTAAACTTGACCGGTTAAAGGATTTTCTTCTTTACTATCAGTTGGTGCAGTATCTACATAACTCCATGAATTTAAGATAGCATCATTATCAAAATAGAAAGGAAATTCACATAAGTAATACCATTCATGCGTAAACCCTAGTGGAACTTGTCCTACTGAATATTTAGAAGACGCAAAATTGTTTTGGCTAAATGCCTCGCTTAAATTTAAACTATAAGGTACATTTCTAACATTCTTACCATCATTTAACCATGACCATTTATTTATATAAGGTATTACTCTAGATGCTACTGCTTGTTGTTTTATATAATTTTCCTCAAGTCTATCATATTCACATTTAATAAGAGATTCAACAGTAACATCAGGATCTGCGTTTTTAAGCAAGCCTATTAAAGTAGTAAATCCACCGTTATCGTAAAATTCTCTTATTTCAGGGTTAGTACTAATTCCTTCATAATCTCCATTTGCGTCTTTTTGATTATAGTGAGTATACTCATAATCTAACTCCCCCATTTGGCTATACATCTCACTATAAAAATCATAATCAAAATCTCTAACTGGAAAAAATGAAAACCTACCAAATGAAGATCGGTAATCTGAATATAAAGCAACCTGCCCACTCCTAGTAACATTTATCTGATTATCATCTAAAGTTATTATAACATACTCATCTACTTCATTATATCCTATTTGTTTATTTCTATCATTTATAATAGGACTATTTAAATATGGCACCCAATCACCTATTTCAGCAAAGCCACTTTTAGACTGTATAAAATCCCCTTTAATAAACCTATCCTGATCACCATTAGCCACTTTTAGTAAAGCACCATTAACATCATTACCTCCAACGAAGTTTTTACTAGTTTGAAGTTCTGATGTAATTGGATACGATGATACGGAATTTACCATTAGTGGGTATTGGATAAAATCAATTTCAAAACTTAACCTATTAAACCTACTACCACCAAACCTAGACTGAACATATATAGTATCATCATTATAAGATGCTACAAAAAATCTTTTCTCTGGTGAAATTCCTTGATTAATAGCTAAAGTAATAGCTTGAGCAATTTCTTGTGGTGTACCATTAGGATTAAAAAATTGCATTTTATTATTACCAGGTATAGGCGCCTCAGCAGTACTGGCAGCAATCTCTCCCACCAAATCAACACCATCATAAAATGTAATTTTAAAACCGTCTACTAATTCATCTAATATTTTAAAACTACTAGTAGCTTTACCTTTTTGTTGTAAAATAGTAGCATTTGCAAAAGTGTCAGGTTGTTGGAATCCTGCAAATTTAGACACATCAAGTTTAGTATCAAATAATCTTATTTGATTTTCTCCCCAGTTAGAACCTTTCTTAACTGTATGGTAATTATTATCTTTATCCTTTGCGTAAAAAATAGATTCAACTTCATTAACTCTAGTTGGCGTAGGTAAGCCTGTTACTGTGGTCGTTTTAGTTGGATCTAGAAAAAGTAGTACACCTGCAGAATTTGTTATCTCAAATGGTGTGTTAAGTAAATCAGAAACTTCAGTTATTGTTTTAATTTTAGGTAATTGAGTTTTCTCAGTATTTTTATAAAAACCTTCTCCTGATATATCAAACTGTCCTTCTTCTATTTCGTTAACATATAAACCAAAATATCTGTTTATTGAATAATCATCAGCGTTAACATCAGTAAATAAAAATTCCATATTAATAAGGTTTGCCAATAATACTCGGTTCCTTTCAAACCCTTCAGTAAAAAAGTATTCATTATTTATTATTGTAGTATCCTGTGTAACTAAACCATCATATGAAAAACTACCAGACTGTGTAAACCCACCTTTAGCATAATTTATCCCTGCCCATTGTATCGGTTCATCTTTTCTCCATGAAATGTTAAGAGGTGATTTAGGAAAAGATTCTTGTAATCTATAATTTCTAAGATAAGATCCAAGTAAACTATTAGATGATAAATCAAAGGTTTTAATTGCCGTACAGTTTTGTAAAACATTTTCTGTAAATTTTGCGGATGTTTGCGCGTTTAAATAATTTGTATTTTGTAAAGTTTCATTTATATTATTTACGGCGGCTGGGTTATCTATTCTAAATATTACAAAGTTTTCAGGTATTTGTTCATTTAGCCAAATTGGAGCAAGTAGACCAAGATCATCAGAATATGAATTAGATGATACAGACCGTGTACCTGCAGAATAAAACATTTCATATTGATTCTGATATTGTGATAATACTGATACATCTTGAAATTCTTGAAATACTTCATAACCTAAATTAGCAGGAAATCTACCACCTTGAAAAAATTTCCATACATCCCTATCATAAGTATCTTTACCACTTATCTTAAATGCTTTAAATGTAGACGATGAGAGTTCAGTGTTTGCACTAAATGATTCTAAGTATAAATCGGTACCATTACTAATAAGTTTAACATTACCTGTTAACTTAGGATTAGTTCTGACTATACTATACGATGCTTTATCAAAGAGATTTTTAGACATTTAAGTTTCACTTTTTTTATTTATTCACCATGAAGGTAATGAAAATTAAATGTTACAGGAAGTTTCCGCTGTTATCACTTTCTGTTGCAAACCCTCTGGTCATTCCACCTCCACCTCCGGCTCCACCTCCGCCGCCTCGTCTAACCACTTGGTTAACTTTAGTAGCAGTAACAGTCGGACTTAATTTAGTTAATACTTTCTCTAAATCATTTAACCCTTTTGTAACGGTTTTGGATGGGAATACATCTAGGTTAAGATTATCTGATCTATACTTAGAAAATATTTCAATATCATATTGATAAACATCTTGATTATTAGGAAATATATCAAACCCTATTTTCTTGGCATAAGTAAGATTTACAGTTGCCTGTGTAGTATCACCAGCAATGTTTCCTAATCCACCCTCTGAACCTGTTCCTGTTCCGAAATAATCGGTCATTCTATATTGAAACACCATTGGAATATTTACAGAGTTTTGTTGCCCAAAGCCTATTATAGCAGATGATTGTATTGAATCTCCTTGCATCTGTAGACTTTGATGATCATCAGCAGATAAAAATAAATACGATCCACATGATTTCTTTCCTAATGTATATTGATCAAATGTTTCAAATGAATTTTTAACATTCCTTTCATATCCTTTTCCATCATTAACTAAGTTAGGATTTGTAGGATTAGCTAATGGGCCAATTGCAACTATACTAGGGCTTGCTGATATTGTTTGTCCAGATGTCCATGTTTGGCCAGCCAATGGTGGTGTAGAAGCAAGTGTTATTAAATCTATAACATCTTCATTTAAATAAATAGCTTGTAGTTTACCGAGGTCTTGGTCAGATTGTAATGGCATAAATTTAGATTGTCTAAACATAACATTCGCAGTTCCATTACCTGATGTTGTACAATTTGCTTGTGCTGCTGTAATAGCATCACCAGGTTGGCCTAGTGTAACAGTATCACCAGTAGCATTAATGTACGCAGTTCTAAACGCATCCATAGATGTTATTATAGGGTGAGAAGTATGTACCTCCAGAACATTATCATTTAATGAAACCGTACCATAACCACTAGATGTAGTAGGTAACCCTGTAGTTACATCAAATCCACCACCCCAAATAAATTCGGTTTCTATAGATGATGCTGTATCAGTTGGTCTACCATAAAAGTTTTCGGCAGTATCCAAATTAAATGTAAAATCGCCACCGCTACCACTAGCCTCTACTGGGTTTATGTAACTATAGAAATTTTCTTCTGATGATACGTCACTAAATCTACTTGCTATAAATTGATTTTTATTTTGTGTAGATTGAAATGGTGCTAATGATGTTGTTTGCCCATACTTCCAATTTCCATTAATTGTTGGATTAGTTAAAAGTAACGGAGTTAAATCATATTTTCTAATAGTGTTATAATCAGCATCATCAGAAGAATATGTTGATCTTCCATTTGTTTGATTTACTGAACTATTATCTAACCATGAATATGTAGCTGGTAAAATAGTTGAACCACTAGTTACATCAGAAACGCTATATGTAGGATTCTCAGATTGTTTAACCATTCTTTGTCTGTTTCCTGCTATTCTAGAAATTAACCTTAATCCAGTCTGTTCTCTGTTTGCTAGGTTAATAAAGAATGTTTTTGATATTACAGCGCCTCTAGGATCATCCAGGTTAGAAACCTCTTGTGAGTAAAAACCAGCAAAAACTTTAGTAACTGAATTCCTCTTTAGACTAGTAACGTTACCTTGATCATCAATTAAAGTAACTACTAATTCTCCTTGTGCATTTGCAAGGATTTCAGAAAACAAATCTAATTGATTTTGCATTTCAGTTAATTTAGTAAATAGATCAATCGGCGTTTGATTCTCTGATAAGAACCCTGATGCAATCACTGGAGATGAATGAGCAAAATATGTTTCATTTGCAGTAAAAGAACTACTTAAGTGTTGCTGTATTCCTAATTCATTTAAATCTTCCTCTAATGAAACTTTTGCAATGTCTTGTTGATTTTGATTAATTATAGCCTCAACTGCATTATCAGAACTAAGATCTGCAGGAAATGGAATAATTATAGCTGTTGACCAATCACTTTCTAATGGGTTAGATGGCCACCCTGCCTCAGATATAGACTTAACCTGTACCTCAACCTTCTCCCCTTTTCTTATTGGGATATCTAATTGATTAATATTAACCGCATCAGCGTTATCCGCGTCTAGCTCAACCCATTGATAAACACCAGTTATTTTATCCTTAGTCCTCGGTCTTAGTACACTGTCTATAATATTATAATTTGAAAATGCACCTTGGCTAACTCCTGATCCATCAATAAAATTAAATTGATCTACTGGGTTAGCTGCGCCATCACTTGATAAATAACGGTATCTTGTTTTAAATTTAACAATTGCTTGTGTACCTGTGGCTGGTGTAGACTTTTCTTCTGGCATTGCCCAGAATCCTCTTGCTCTATATTTAGGTGAAATACTTGATACTGAATTATCTTTAGCCTTAGCATCTATTTCTTTTACAACCGAGGCATACAATTCCCCCTGTGATGATCTCTCGGTTACTAATCCTTGTAAGGCATTTACATCAGCATCACGTTCAACCTCTGTTGAATAATTCGTTGTCTGTATTTTAGTTCTACTCTGCGCAATAGCTCCATCTAATTCCTTAAGTGTTGATTCAATAGTATTCTTTTGGTTATTTAAATCCGTAAGTTCTATAATAGCAGGCGAATCGCTTACTTGACCATTAATAAGTTTTACCCCAAAATCTCCATCATTAAGTGTTGGTGCATTTGGTGCTACACCTTCCCTAGTTGTAGGCATTCTATCATCAGCAAACGAAAGCAACATTGACCCAAAGTCAATAGCACTTTGTTGGTAATATTCTGATAGCGTCTGTTGGACACCTGCTTCATTTAATGTAGTTAATGTATTAGTAAAAAACGCGCTTCCCGGGGACCAATTAACCGAAGGTATTTTTGAGTCTGGGTCAATAGGTTTAACAAATGTAACACAGCGTTCATTAAACCCCACGGTAACATCTACCTGTACATTATCTTCTAATGTTGATGCAATTTTTAATACATCGGCACCAATTCTTATTGCCGCGAACCCTTCAACCAATTCTACAATAACTGAGTTAGTACTTGAGTCTACTTTTGTAACTCTATATCTTGTTGTAATAGGATTAGATATAACTTCTAAACTATCACCTACTGAGAGTTGCACAGTATCATCAAAATCGGCCTCTGAGTCAGTATAAAATATCTTATTTAGTTTATATTGTTTCCTTTGTGAAGTGACACTAACACCGTTTATTTCCTCTGTAACTGTAGCATCTGAAATTCTTAGTACACTAAAATTACCAGTGTATCTTTTAACTCTAGGTGGTAAATCAACTACCGCTTCATCTAATACATAAGAAATATTTCTTTGGACAATATTTTGCAAGAACTCATTATAATCAATATCAGATCTACCTTGAAATATATTATTAAAATAATCAATCTTGGTCTGGGTATTAGTATTTAGTATATACCTTTGAATTATAGCTCTTTCCGTATCTATAGGTACTTGGCCAGTTAAATCAAATGAAATGTATAATAGTGGATTAATTAATTCTTCAAAAAACCAATTAGGCTTAACATTAAAATTTTCAATAGAATTTATAGAAGTTAAATCTAATGCTTCTGTTGGTAATTTTGCTAATACTAATTTTCTAAACGTACCATCAGCTAATCTTATTGAGCTATTCTGCCCACCTACGTTAGTAATAGTATCTATGTTTGTTTGTAGCCTATCTACTGAATTCTTTAGAAAACCAAAACTAGGTATAGTAACTCTTGAATTAGTACCATTATTATTTTGGATATTAATAGTTACAGATTCGTTACTAGAAGTTATGGCTTGGTTAACCTTCTCAAAACCCTCTAATGAATTATTAAAAAGTCTAAGAAGCTCCGGTAACATTGTTGATATTGAATTATTTTCAGCCATTAGTTTTCGTCTTTCTTTTATTATTTATTTAATTACATCATATACGAAATTAAGAACACCTTGCTCAGTACATATAAATTCTATGATAGGTCTAGATGTTATCTCCGCATTTTGTACTACTCCCATAGACATTCCATAAGAACCATTATTAAGCCTACTTGGTGCGTCTGTCCATACTCTTATATTTCTTGACCCTATATCTAAAGTAGTATTAAATGCTAGTCTTAATGTTTGTCCTGTTTTCCACTGTATACCAGTATCATTTACATAAATATTTAAATCTCCACCTGCCTCATTCACAGTATCTAATCTTAGCATATTAGTATATGTCCTAAGCTCAGTAAATACTTGTGGTACAGCTTGATTTAAATTTAATGGATTAATTTGTGTTATTTGTATTTGGTCCTTATTAATAGGTACCATAAAACTATACTCCTGTGTTGCCAAAGAAATGGTAATTAAATTAGGTGTATTAGTATCTACTGTAATACCGGTACCTTGTCTAACTACATCCGTATTATATTGTAAGCTAATAGGTACATTACCGTTTGCTATTGATTGTATCTCATCAGAATTATTAGCAATTAAATCAAGTAAAACTGTATCATTAGCAAAAGCAAGATTAGCAGCCTCAAGTTGATCTTGTACACTGGTAATTTGTGCTTGTAATGAAGTAACATCAGCAACATTAGTAATTTGATTTTCTAATGTTTGAACCTTTTGATCCAACGTAGATATTTCTAATTGCTGTGTTTGGAATATTTTTGCAGATTCTTGTAATTGAGCTGTTGCTTCACTGAAGAGCTGCATTGAAAATGTATTATAGTCATTAACGATTGTATCGATGCCAGCCGATCCTGGTGAAGCATCAAATCGTAAATTGATTTTAAATCCATAACTATTTCCATTTTGTCCTGTAACTTTATTAGGTTTATATTTAGGGTATCTTTGAATATACCCACCATCTGTGGTAGGGGTAATATTATCTACAAGTAAAATTCCATATAAGTTAGTTACGGTATTTGCTGTATTGCTAGTATCTACTAAATCATAGTATATTAATACTGCGTTAAATTCAAACGTGCTTGCTAAATCAGTTCCGTTAAATTGTGCAATAGTAGAAATAGTAGGATCGGTTACAATCTGTTCATAATCATTAGGAGTAAAGTCAATTGAAATACCATCTAACTCTGATCTAACATAAGCAGACCCATTAAATCCAGCAGGGCTACCATAATCCGCAGGATATTTTTGTATGTTTATATTAATAGGATTTAAGAAAGTAACAGGTTCCGTAAAATAAGAATCTACTGTTGTCGGTGGAGTTGATTCATCCATCCAATTTGCATTAGGATCAGTATAACCTGCAGGACCGCCACCCGCAAGCGGTTGATCATAATCATAAAACGCGTTGATGCTTAAACCTTGTGGTTGTACCGTGCTTGCATTACGACCTAAAATAAATTCGTCTTTACCTTGTATTTTTAAACTAGGTTGATAATTAGCATCTGATATAGAATCAAATAAAATAGTAGGAGTTCCACCAACCTCAGTAGGTACATTAATATAAAGTTCTGTATAAGCTTCGCCTGCTTTATCTACATTATTTACAATATCAATATCTCCTACGTACTGTACTACTCTTCTATATTGCTTTGGTCCTGTTTTTATTTCATCTTCTTCAACAAATAATGGTCTTGTTACACCAGGATTCTTTTCAAGATTAGTAGCAGCACGGTACCTCATTGCACCCGTCTCTTTTAACCATTTAAAGAATACTCTTTCGGCAACAGATCGCTGTAAGGTATTATCATAAGAAGTATCGCTAATAATCAATTCTTCTAAATTTAACGCGTAATTCTGAAGACTCTCAGTAAAATTAACATTAGGGTCTCCTTTTAGCCCACCGCTTGCAATCATACCATCAATAGTATCAAATTGCATATAGTTCTCGTAATTACTAAAAGTATTAGGATCTAACTTATCAAAATCTGGTATATTTAAACACACAAACTTAGAAAAGACCAACTTAGTCTCATCATTGTTAAGTGTCTTTGACAGATCTCGTGCAGATGAAGAGAAGGTATAAAATGTACCCCCATCAGCCTGCGGCGTTTTAATTAAAGGCGTCGTTGCCATGTATTGTTTTTCTTTTTATTAACTTATTGTATACCCAGTTCCACCTACTAAGAACCAAACCCCATTTCCTGTACCATCATCCACACAAAGTAAGTGAGCAGATTTACCTTGGGCATCTAACTCAACCTTAGTACCACCTGGTAATACTAATGGAGTTACTGCACCGGTAATACTAATCACACCAGTTTGTGCTTCAGAATATACAAAAAATATTTCTTGACCTATTAAACCATCATTAAGTTGGATAGTTACCGTTGTTGCTGTCTGATTACCAACCCTTTCAATTGAATAAGGTGGTACTGCAGTACTAGTTCCAACTGTAATTACACCAGGTGATCCTGTTGCAAACCCATCGTTTAATGTTTGTGGATCTACATCATTTCTAATTAAACCTCCACCATTAAGGTTTAGGTTACCTGTCATGTTAACATTGGTTAAAATATCAAACGTGGAAGCATTAACATCTAATAAGATGGTACTTAATCCTACTCTTAATGATTCAGTTTTTAAATCGTTAAGGTTAGTGATAGTACCAGCCGTAGGGTTAAAGTAAACCTCCATTGCATTGATTTCACTGGTCAAAATATTGAAGTTATCATTCAATACTAGTCTGGATCCTGATAAAGAATCTGTTCCAAGAATTTCTGTTACGCTAATTGCCATTTCTTTTCTATTTTATTACTAGGATATTTCTATCCTTTTTATATTTATTCCCATTCGTATCTGTAAGTTCAAGGGTGATCTCGTATTTACCAGATTCCTTAAACAGATATGTTAAGTATTTACTCTCAAAATATATATCAGCTATGTTTGAGTTAGTTGTATTCTTAATAATCCACCTAGGTTTATTTTTACCAGGTATCTTACATTTATCATAAACAAACATTAACCAAGACATTTTTGGGAGTGTCTTACCGTCATTAATAAACTTAGCAGTATTCCACGTAGGATTACTTGCTTTATGCAAACCTTTTCTATAAATTAAACTAGGACAGTCATCATCACCAGTTGGGAAAGGCACCCCTGTTACACCAGTAGTAGGACATGCTCTATCTCCATTTGCATGTACTATATCAATATACTTCCAGTCACCATGTACCCCAAAATACCTGCAGACTGCTTGAATAAATTTTTCATTACTAGATGCATCATATACTACATTGTAAATATATTTATTAATAATTCTATTTTTACTAGTATTTAAACCTGATGCTGCTTCAGCTAATGTATTGGTTGTTGAACTAAAAAAGTGTTCTGCTGTTTCGCCATTCGCATCGGTTATTCTCAAATAGGTTTCTGGAATAACTTCTTTAAACTGAAAGAACGCTGGTGTATCACCAGTAGTACTTGTCATATCCCACCATAAATGATAAGTATCATTCCATCCACCCGTGTTTAAATTATCCCATCTATAAGGTCCACTAAAACTAGCTTTACCATCATCTTGATAATTTAATAATTGAAAATCCGGGGAACTACCTAAACCAAAGTTATTAAGAATAGCATTAACTCTATCTAACGAGGAATATAGGCTTGGTGTTTCATCTGCCCATGTTATAGAAGGTTCAATTGGTAAATTCCATAATGACCCATAATCATTCCATAAATATTTAGATTCACTATTCCAAGTATAATTTGCTTTTCTAGATTGATACCATCCAGAATATTCTACCTCTCTACTTTCTACACAAATAAAATCAGTCTTTACATTGGACGATATATTGTTATATAGATCAAATAACTTCATTTCTACACTATATAAACCAACATACGGTAATATTATCGGTAATTTATTATACTGAGATATAGGTCCTCTGAACACTCTATAATAAGAAGGTGAAACGTCAGTAGCATCTTTATAAATAGTCCATTCTATTTCATCAAAGTTCCCTCTCTCAATACCTTCCCAGGTAAATAATGTCTCCCCAGGTAATTGGCTAAATAACAGCACTGAACCAACAGAAGATTCACAAGTAACTTTTAGTCTATCAACGTTTTGACCAAATAACCTTACAACATCACCAGTAACACCACTCTCCTTTGTAATATCCCAAAATAACCATGGGTCAGTGAATGTAGTTTTTAAATTTATTAATTGATCATACAAAGCGTTTCTTACATCAGTATCAGTATCACCTAACATAGCCGTATAAGTAGCACCAGTATTTGTTTCTGGGTCAGTAACAGTAAATACATCCCCAACAAAAATACCTTGTGGATCAATATCAAATGTAAAAAATTTATTTGCATCATTTAATTGATTCCATGTAGAGTCTACATTATTCCAAGTTATATTATCAAATGAAGTATTTTCTAAAACAGTCATAGCACCTACAGGTATATCAGGTTTATCAGGTAAGTAATAAGAAGATTCACCATCAGGCCATGCACCTACTTTACTTAACTTAGGCGCGTACCTAGTAAAATATGCAAGGAACGCATCTGCCAAATCTCCAACTTTATAGTTAGAACCGTCACTAGGATTACCTAAAGGTCCATTAAGATCAGGGCCAATTGGTGAAGGTGGATAAACATCTCCTGCTGTAATAGGACCGAGTAACAAATTTCTACCAATTCCAACTGCTGATGATATAGGCGCAATAAATGCATTACAATAATTTATAATTGCTATATCAACTATAGCTTCTGATGCTAAGCAAAATTGACTAAATGATCTTAAGTCTTCCATATAAATACAATCACTGGTAGACAACTTAAAGTTAGTATCTATTCCTGCTATTATTTCTCTCTTATCATTTCTACTTATTGTATTTACAACCTCAAGTAAACCAAAAAAGTCAGCCTCTCCAGTAATATCCTTTATTCTAGCATTAAGTGGTAAAAATTCATTTTCTAATTTTTTCTTTAATCCAAACAGCTTAATTAAAATTTCTTCAATAGTAAAATCAAAATTCTCCTCAGTTATAGGTAAGTCTTCTATATCATACTTATCTGGTACTATTTCATTAATCCTATACACTAAGCTAAATAAACTAGTTTTTCTAAATCTTTTATTAGGTAGTGTTATTGACTTATCATTAAACTGAACCTTAGGATCAAAAAGAGCAATATTATTACTCTGAATGTATTTACCAAACATAGTAGAATTTGCATCTACGTTTTTCCAAAATTCTTTTACCTGTAAAGTATCATATCCAAAAAACTTAATAGCATTTATTAAACCTTTATAAGAACCTATGAAAGGGTAAATATTACTACCCTCCATCATTATCTCTTTTCTCTTTAGATTTACTTCTTCAAAATTAGGAAGCAATTCTTTAATATTTGTATTTCTAAATATATCACTATCAGATTCTAAAATATTATAACCCATATTTTGAGTCATAACTTTAAGCCTCTCATCTTCAGAAACAGTTTCACCCCATACCAATATCTCAGCTATAACATTACCGGTGCAATCATCCTTAATTAATAAAGTTCGCTTAAATGTATTTTCAGCCTCTGCTCTTATTGCTATATTAATTTGTAGCGCCTCTGATGTAATGTCATCTGTTATGATGTAACCATCTGGGCTAACAGTCTCGGAAGGATCATAACCTAAAGGTATTTCTAATTCTGTAATAATCTGCAAAGGCGGACCATCAGGTTCCATCTCTAGTGATGTTTGTGTTCCACTATTAAAATTCATATTGAATTGAAATAGCATAATTTCAGTTGGGTCTGATGTTTGCCATTCTGCTAACCAATTACATACACCATTGGTTGACCCAGTGGTTCCTATTGGTACTTCTATACCATGAGGAAACCCAAAGGCTTTAGTATTAGTATTTTTATCAACAAATTCTTCAAGTATAAATAATTGTGCTACTTCAAATAGACCTACAGATACTTCAGGCAAGTAAATAGAACCTGACCATTTATCTTCAGATGAATTATAATCAAAATTATAATACTTTCCATTCTTATCAAAGAAATTTAAATTTTTCCAATTGTTAACCATCTTAATTTATTTTTTGATAGTCTTTTGGTACACCAAAGTTATAATAAATTCTTAGGTACTTTACCTTATTAATCCAGAATGTCATAATAGGTTTTAAGTATGAATCTATAAAAGTACCAAGTCTTCCATTCCTAAACATATAATTAGAAAATGAATTTATCATTAAATTTTCATTATAGTCGTTACCTAAGTTTTTTAATTCCCATCCATTTTCGTAAGTGGCTTTATAAACACTAGGCATACCTGTTCTTCTCTCTGTAAATTTATTCATATTACTTTCCTTGTATTGCTTTTAATGTAGGGTTATCTTTTAACCTTCCAGTGTTTGTACTTCTTGAATTTCCTGATGTTGCAATCGTCGTCCCTCGTGTTCTTTTTAAATCTTGAAACTTAGATTGTTGAGTTTTATTATAAAGGTTATTTGGAATAGTACCTTTAAAGAATATGTTAAGAGAACTTACTGCGCTCTTATTAGGAGTTACTTCATAGAATGTACCATTTCTGTCATCCCAACCGCCTCTTATAATAGCAAGATCTTCTGGTCCAATTACAACATCGCCAAATTCATCCAAACCTATTTGCGGATCTTCACCTTCTTTAATTTCTACTTTTTTAGTTTCTATTAATACCTTTTGGTCTGTGACTGGGTCTACACCATAAACAGGTACCTCATAAAATCCATCAGCTATTGCTTTTTCATTAGCCTCAGATATAAAAAATACATTTACAGAATCAACACCGTCTACATTTTCAATTATTGAAATTAAATCTGATCTTGGGATTCTATCTCTTCTATTAATGTATATGAAGTAAGTACTAAGTTGTTCTCTTATTGAAGCATGCATTTCATCTTTATCAAATCCTTCAACATATCGTATTACAACATTTAATGAATATCTTTTAATTATAGGATCATTAATTCTAACCTCAGCAGTAACTATTTGTCTACCGCTTTCATTTAAAATTTCATATACCATTTCTTTTTCGTCGGCAGTCATTGAAAATTCATCAACAGGAACGGTAAAATAATCTTTGTCACTTGTTATCTTTTTAGCGATGTCTGGTATAAGAAATAAGTATATTATATTATCATCATCTAGGTATTGATCATCTTTTGTATTATATGCATCCACGAATGAAAAGAAATCATACTTACTTAAATAGTAAATATAATTGTTTGGATTAGCTAATACAAAAGAATTACTTTGATATGGGGCGATTAATCTAGTGAATGAAGGATCTTCACTATCAGATCCAAACATAGGATTTCTAACAATATTTAAAGATAAAACAGCATTCATATCTACATCTTCCCCAGTAGAATCAGTAGCTGGCTCTAAAAATTTTAAATCTAAATTTTTACCTCCTATGTTCCCAGCTGAACCTCGAGTCTTTACATAAGTAACTTTAATAATAGATCCTAGCGCAGGCGGTTGACCAAACTGTTGGTTTCCAAAGAAACAAGTTAACCCACCGTTAACACTAGTTTTAATCATAACACATTCTTCACCGTTATTCATATCATATAATGAATTAACCTTTTTCCATAACTTACCATCTACATGGACATCAACCATATATTGATCAGTAGGATCCTTTGTAGTTAAGTTATAACTTTGTAAATCAAGCCCAGTTCCAGTAAACGTTTGGTCTTCTCTCTTACCTTGTATAAGCTCAACATTAACAAACTGCCTTGATGTTTTTTCTAATCTTATATAATCACTATCAAATTTTATAAAATAAGTTAAGCTATTTTGTCCTATTTCTAAAGGTGCATAATTTAATATTTGTAAATAATCACCGTTTACTAATGATGCAGCTGAAGTATTTAATCTTAATCCTATAACCCCTTGTGCAGATATTCCTCTAGTAGGATCATGTCCAGTTAATCTTGATAAACCATAAATAGATTCTATGTTTCTTGCCCTACTAATATTAAGCTCAGTTGCAACTGATTCGATATAAAATAAAATAAGCTCTCCTAGATTAGCGACAACAGTAAGGATTTGTCCAAATGGTGATGCTGGTGTAAACACCTCTCCTGCCTGGTCATATTGACGTTGTAGATATTGAAATGCATCAAAGAACAACTCTGTTGCTTTAATTCTGGTTTTACTAAAAAATGACATTAACTATTTTATTTTTATTTTAAAACAAAGCCCCAATGACTCTTTCTTCGTTTACAAAAATATCAACTAAACAACCGCTCCTATCAACTAAGCTGTAAAATTGTACTCTTACATCTATGCCGAATGCACTGCTGCTGCTGTTTAAGCAATATGTTTGAATCTGACTACTAATTTTCTGTGCAATAACAGATTCATTTAATACTAAAGAAAAGACAAGATCATCTAAATTACACCCCATATTAGGAGAACCTAGCACATCACCTTGCCTTGTAAACAAACAATTCTCTATCTTAAGAATAAGTTGCTGTAATTTATCTGTCACCTCAATTACATCGTTATTGTACTTCGGTGCTTCTATGTCTCTACTGTATATTTCCTTAATCATTGAGAATATTCTTTTATTATATATTCTCTACATTTTTTGAGGGTCTTAGATTATAATTATCCTGTGAAAAAATAATCAACACCTTCATCACCTTTAATTTCTTCGACCACAGCATCTACTTCTTCTCTCCCTTCACCTGATATTAAATCATAATTAATAGTAATATTACCAGGTAAGTTAAATTGGAATGTACCTAATATTCTAGATAGTTGAATCTTAGCCATACCAATAACATATCGGATAAAAGCCTCATCTTGAAAAAGATCACAATCAGGAATAGTATTATAAACCTGAAATATACATGCGCCTTGTTTAGGTAATTCACCCATAAATCTAAATTTCTTAGTAAGCCTATTATAATTATACGAGATCTGTGCTTGTAATGCTTGCCTTGCATTGTCAACATATTTAGCATTAATAACATAATACATTAATTCTTCAGAACCAAGACCAGCACCATACACATCAGAGTATATAAATTTATCTAATGAAAAATCAGCATCACCAGCAGAAAATGAATTACTTCCAAATCCACCATCTTCACCAGAAAAACCATTTATTTGGAATACATTATTAACAGCCCAAACCGTTGGTGGCATTTTTACAACTCCTCTAGGATTATTAACGTCTTTCTCGGTTAGCTTATTAGAATTAGTACCAGTTTGGTCATTATGACTTATGCCTTGGCGAAATGCGGATTCACCCCAAGCAGTAGCAGGTAATGCAATGAACATTTCTTCAACACTATCTTCATATATTTTATAAAAATAATCTTTTGCCCTACTTATGATATGGGCTAATTCTTTTTTAGGTACTGTAAAAGGTATTTGACAACCTACAGTTAGATCATCATTAATTTCTTTTATGAGTGCATCTAAACATTCTTGTGAATCTGGGTTGCACCAACTTTTATTCCTAGCCATATCTTTATTTAATTTTTTCTATTTCTATTACTTCAGTACTATCACTAAATCTTGCGAGACCAGTAGCACGACCATGTCTAAAAATACCACCTTCCATTTCTCCACTAAAAACTCCCTTTTTACCAAATACATAACTATCTTGACAAATTACATTTCTACTGACATATGATTCTTCTATTTTTGAGCCTTCAGCAACAGTGGCACCAAAAAGATTAGATTCAAATATTGATGAATTTTTTAAATCACAACTGAAGACGTCACAATTAATAATGTTACCTTGAATAACCGAATCAACAATATCAATTCCGTTTATTTCAAAACATCTCATTAACTTAGCATCTTTTAATTGTATCCTACCAGTATCAGCATCATAATTAACTAAACCTTCATCTAATCCAGCTCTTGTAATTAAATCAAAAATCTTTTCTCTAATTTTAGGATAATACATTTCAACAATTTGATCATATGTTTGTAGATCAATCATTAAATGTATTTTAGGAAATTTTTCTTTAAACGAAGAATATGTTCGATAAGATTCTATAACAGTTTTATGTTTTTCTAAAATCTTATCTAAAACCTTTAGGTCAGTTTCATTATATTGTGGATTAACTAAAGTTTCATATAATGAAGTAATGAAATGCTCGGTCATTGAGAGTATTGTAGAATACTTCTTTTCATAATCGGCCCCACCAAGATATCTAAATTCAATATAGCCTTTTTGTAGCTTCTCAAAATTAATTCCATAATACTTCTCTTTGACAAACATATAGTTTTTCCAAAGATTTTTTTCTGGAGAAGGTTGTGTCATCCCACTTAACGGTACAATAAACTTTATAGATTTTGCATAAACAGAATCTCTCCTATTTGGAAAAGCTTCATATACTTTATTCTCATCAAAGTTAAGTACGAATTTACCTACATCTAAGTTAGACATATTAACAATTGGCCCTAGCTTCTTTCCATCAAACGCAAGGTTAATATGAATAGAGCATCTTTCATTAGTCTTTCCATTTTCTCTAATCCATTTTAAGGTTTTAGCCATAATTATTTTGGCCTCAACAAATGGTAATGGTCCAGTTACTAACTCAATCATTCCAGTACCACCGGAATTATCTGGTTCCAATTTAAAGGTATTTTCAGTAGGCGTAAAATCGCTATGGGCCTTTTCTTCTACCCTGATTGCTTTGTTTAAAGTCTGAGCTAAACTATCCTTTGTAAGATCAAGATTTTCATTTGAAAAGAACTCAAATTCAAAACCTACCTTTGAAGAATGTATAGCATTAAGTTGTTCGTTAGAATACATAGTTATCCTGATTTGTTTATATATTCCAAACCAGGATTGCGGTTATGCTATGTTCATTGTAATCTTACGATCACTTATATTAACACTACCGATTTTAACATCGATTTCATCGCCCTTAGAAAGTTCGGTATCTTTTAATTTAGTTTTATGAATTAGACCACTAATACCTTTTTCTAATTCCACAAATGCACCATATTTAGTTACTTTAGTTACTTTACCCTTTGTGATCATCATAGGTTTATATTTTTCATCTATACCATCCCATAAATCAATCTTAGGGCCAAGTTGGCTTAATATGATTTTCTTATCTGAAATTATTTCCTTAGACCAAAAATTAATTTCGTCACCTGCTTTAATATCTCTGTTTTCAAATTTATTTAAAGTAGCCTCATCCAATTCATTTTTAGGTATTAGACCAGTAAGACATTCATTAAACTCTGCAAATATACCAAACTTAGTAGTACCTGTTACAAAACCAGTAACATGTTCTTTAATATTTTCTCTAAGATTTTCTACTGTAGTTGGAATCATTGTTCTTAAATATTCTCTATGAGATACAACAATTGTCTGTTTTTCTTTAGAATAAGTTATAGGCATTACAATTAATTCTTTACCTACGATAGCTTCAAAATTAGGTAATTTATTTAACCCTCCTAATGAACCTGGCATAAAACATTGAACTCCACCAACTTCAACCCAATATCCACCATGAATAAGTTCTTTAACCTTACCAGTAAATCCAACTGTTTTATTTCCTATGGCGTTGTAGATTTCTTGTCTTTTTACTTCATCCATTGCATCGCTAATAGAAGCATATAAAGTACCTTGCTTAGAATTCTTAACCTTTATATCCACCATCATACCAACTTCTAATTGGTCTACTATTGCTTTATCTTCTTTTTGTAAAATACAAACAGCAGTAGTTTTTTTAGATATATCAACTAAAGCTTCAATCTTAACTTCTTCTTCTTCACCATCAATAATTTGTTTTTCTGTTTTAATATAAACAATCTCACCTTGGGTTATGTAATTATTTGCTTCCTCTGACATTTTCAATTTCTTAGCATCAATGTCATCTAATTCGTAAAGTTTCATTAAATCATCAGTATAGCCTTCTGTAGACATTAACTTAGTTCCTTTAGGTACCATTACTTTTTTTGTTACAGTGTCAAATGGATCGTCACTTAATTGTATTGTGATTTCTTGTTCTATCATTATTTTTTATTAAGAGTGGTTATTATAGATTATATATTACCTAGTCTAAATTTAATTATTATACACTAGGTTTCTAAATAGTTTAAGATTATGTAATAATAGCCGGTGGTGATGGAGCGGTGGTTGCCCCCGTTTGTGCAGCAGGAGATCCTGCGGTAGCAACAACTTGACCTGGTGGTGTAATTATAGTCTGTGATCTTATGTAAGCATCAACGGCAGTGGAAATACCAGGGCCTGCTATTTTAGAAAATACTAGGGATGCTGATACTATAGCCGCCGTTAGATTAAGAGCCTCGGCGTCGTTTCCAGTTTTAGGCCCAGCTTTAATAACCGTAACAAAATCTGTTAACGCAGCTGCAAGTGCGGAGTTTAATGTTGTTTCTATAGCGGTGTTTAATACCGGTTTTATTAGAGGCATGTTTTTATATTTTTATTAATTTATATATTTATAGAGTTTTAACTTGCTTTTGACTTAATTCTTTTGCAGTCATTGCATTACCGGTTGCTGTTGGTGGGGATGTAGGCGCGCCTAGGTTCCCAATATGAGTATGTTTATTAAATAGAGTCATAAACGTATCACCTAATATTACCTTTTCAGTAGCACCTTGACCTAATTCAATAGATGAGGCATGATTTATAACTGTATTAGTACAATTAATTATTGCATCCTCACAATTAATTTCAGTATTAGCTCCACTATTAATTGTAAACTGAGCAGAGTGTGTAAATGTAATGTTACCATCATTAAGCATTACAATAGTATCTCCGTTTGCATTTATTACTTCAACTGAATTATCTGGTTTTATATTAATAGTAGTTGGCCCTTCGGTTGTTGTATAGTCCATCATTAATCCCTTCTCCTCAGTAAAGAAAACTTTAATATGTTCACCTTCTCTTTCATTAGTAACTTCAGGATCACCTGATTGTAAATCTCCTGTTAATCCGAATGCTGTATCATATATTAATACATGTGAATTAGGATAGGCTGCCTCTACCTCCGCCTTAGTCTCATCAGAGGGGTATAGTGACTCATGGTATACAGGTGAATAATAATTACCGTTATCAAAAGTTATCCTTAATATAGTGCCGAGTTTAGGTACTGAAAACGTACCGCTCCCTGTGTTACTTCCACCAGATGAAGCAACTGATGGCCTTGCCCAAGGTAAAGATTCGGTTGGCATAACATAAGCGCTACTTGGATCCTCAGGATCTTCTCTCTGGTCCATTTTACCAAAAACTCTAATTCGACATCTACCTTCAAAAATATCATCCTCGGTATTTTCAACAATACCAATCCATTGAGTACCTTTTAGATTGTCATCCTTTAACTCTTTTGTTGTTAATTTTCCCATTTATTAATCTTCAAATATATTACTACTTTCTATACTTTGCGTACTACCGCCTGGTGGAATATCACCTTCAAACAAATTGCTAGGTTCTAATGGAGGTGGTCCTGATGGTGCGGCAGTAAATACATTAGTCTGTGTTAATGGAGGTCGGTCTCCACCTTCAGGTAAAATCCTATTAACCTCTAGTGTTTGTGTACTACCACCTGGAGCAATTTCACCTTCATATATATTAGTGCCTATCTGATTAGTAAATCCTGGTGTAGTTTCTTCTTGTACTAATGCACCTTGTAAAGTACTTAATAAGCCTTGTGGATTTTTAATAGTATTTAAAATTTGATTTCCTAAACCATATACATTACCAAATTTTAAACCTTGAACAAAACTTAATGCTTTTCTCTGCACAAGATTCTCTGCTCCTTGTATAGCCTTGTCTAATAATTTTTTACCTGCACCTTTTGCTAAGTCTCCATAAGTTTTTGGTTGTTTAGGTGCTGAATCTACTAAAGCTGAATCATAACCAGCGAATTGAGATTCTATCTCAACTCTTCCGTATGACCATTTCATAGATGAGGTAGCCATAGTACCCTGCCCTTGTACATTCGTAACATTTGCAAATACTTGTCCACTAGCAGTAGCATCCCATGTACATTCGTCAAATCTAAAGGTTATCTTTGAAAAGTTTTCATTAACAAATTTACTAAGCTCTGGTTCTGGTGATAAAGGATTAAGAGCATTTATAAAATTCCTAACCTGTTTAAATCTCCTAACTTCAACTACCTCAACTCGAACTGTGAAATACATTAAATTAATAGGTATAAGATTTCTTCTGTATTTAACATCATAACATGCAGCTTTATAAAGATTAAATAAAGCAGACATTTTTAAATCTATTGCCTCTAATAAACCAACAGTAATTCCTTCACCATCTGCCGATCCACCAAAAGGTGTCATGTTAACAGTTTTATTAAAAGCTTCTTGTAACCCTTCTATGGTTTGAAAGTAATAAGATCTTTTAGATTCTATTTCTTTTAATCCTTGGCAGAATGCCTTCAGATAAGTGGCTCTAGTAACTTCACCTAAATTATTTAAATACCCAACAGCTGATTCCCCAGCTGGATGTGAACCTACTTCACCTGCGCCACCACCTTCTAATGCAAAAGGATCATCACTAGCAGGAATTGCAGGACTGCCCTCCATTGCACCTTCAAACAAAGGGCTCATTCTATCAAAGTAAATATTAAACCCTAAGTAAGTAGGATCATCTAAACTAGTAACCCCATTACCACCACCTGCAGCCGATGATGAAGTCTGCACAAACGTCTTAGCCATATCATAACTATTAGGAAATGATTTTTGTAAATTACCAAGTAAGCCTGTTACTTCATCCGACGGTACTGCATTAAAGAGTTCTGATATTGGCATTTATAATTTTATTTTTTTTATTTATTCTTTATGTAGAAGGAGTTACTTCTCTTCTACGTAAATGTAATCTCTGTCTTAAACCTGCTCCACCTGCTTGTGGCCCACTTGTCATAAAATATTCAATACCTGTTATTACATAAAAACCAGAAAGATATTCATTGATCACACCAAATTGATTATCAACATCGCTACCTGCATTATCCGGAGTATCGGCTCTTCTTTGCGAATCATTAGGTGCATTCTCATCGTTTTCCGGTGCGGTTAAAGTACCTTTTACCATTTGTGCAGTTTCCATCATATGACAATAAATTCTACTATACCTTAATATAGCCGGATTAACTGTATCTAATTCAACAGTCATACCTAATTTATTAATCTCCGCAAGGTTTTGAAAATTCTGTATAGATGCATAATAATAATTCTCATGAACATTATCACCTTGTGTACCTAAAAATTTAAATTTAACTTGATCATTAACAGGGCCTTCTACCTCGCCACCAATAGTCCTACCTTTAGTAACCGGTATCATACCTGGTGTATCACTAGTTATAGGATCTACAAATTCACTTATAAATTCTTTTGCATTTAAATCCCAGTATTGTGTATATCTTTTGTATCCATTATTTTTGCTAATCCTTCCACTATTATTAACTTGCTGATATTTAGATATGTATCTAGCAGTACCCTGTAACTCTAATCCATTACTTATCATATTAGGAAAGGTACCTTCACTATCTTCAGTGTCACCACTTCCCATTGTATCCAATGCATTTTGCTGAAACATTTGACTAACTTCTAGATCATCTTCCATGCCAAAAAACTTATTAGCATCAACAAAGGTTAAATAATAATAAGGATCAATATAAGCAGTAAAAAATGATTCATCATTTAAGTATGAGTTTGCTGTTATATCTTCTATAAATTTTTGAGCAGTATCATATGGGTTTGTCCATATCTGTTGATCTGTTGTATCTTCAACATTAGATGCATAGCCTAATTTTAATTCTTCGGCAATAGATAGTAAAGAATTCCAACTAGTGTTATCTTGAAATTGAACCTTTTCTGTAAACAAATTAGGTACATGCATTCTACCATCGACCATAATTTGTGATGCTGTATTAGTAGCACCACCCCCACCTAATGGTGTTATCTTTTCTACTGTAAAATCAATTCTTATAGGCTTAAAGGTAGTTTCATCACCCTGGGATCTAATATACAATTGAATAATATCTCCATCTTTTGGAAAAAATCTAGCAGTGAACATACCATCCCTATCATAAAAAGAAAATTTACAAGTAGGATAAAACCCAATACACTTAAGCTCAAATGTTTCTAACTTATCACCTTGTACTTCATAAGAATTAATCCTAATAAGAGGTATCATAGTAGAAAACTTACTAGGTTTTTCTTTCATAGTATCGCCATCTGAATTTTCAGTACCGCTCTCGACATCGGTTATTTCTAACTCATCAAGTTCAATAGTCGGTTCTACTACTGTCAATATATTTCTTTCTACTGCTGACATATTAATTTGATTGTTTAGTATTTCTACTTGGTAAGTTAGTTCCTAATTGTATTTTACCACCACCGTATGTTTTAGATTCTTGTCCTGGTTGTAACATATTAGGAGGCATTGGTTGTTTTACACCAGCCTCTTTAGTTTTAGCTTTTTCAATTAGTCTTTGAATTCTTGATTGATCTTTTTCACTTTGTCTTCCAGTATCTACATATGCTTCTTGTACATCATTAGGTCTTGTTGCAGGATTAGGCCTTTTATAAACTAGGTCTTTTCTAGATAAATTAGGTATAACTAAAATATCACCTTCATTAACGCTAAATGGATTAAAGATATTGTTAACAACACAAATAGCATCTATAAACTCGCCACTCCCAAAATATTTATATGATATTTTATCGATGCGCCCAACTTGATCTTGCATAACATAATGTAATGCCTTAACTCCTAAATCCGAGTCATAGATAAATGAAGGTGCAGTAAGATCCCAATAACCTTCCCCGGTTTTATCAATAATTAATCTATTCTTTAATGTTAATGATTTTACATTCATATCTTATTGTTATATTATGAATCAATAAACATACTTACTGCATTAGAGACATATGCCGCATCATCATCAGTAAATATATTTGCATTTGATTGTTTCTTCACGTTACTTATCTTTTCGTTTTTAACATCTGACGTTGGTGTACCTTGCGTTGGGGATAAGCCTTTTGTATAATTACCTGCCTTAACAGAGCCATAAGTAGCAACGTCAGCTCCAGCTAAATTTAAAATATCTTCTTCACCTTGAGCAGATGCATAAATTCTACCACGACCTGCATTAAACATATTTTCTATATCCCCTTTATCTCTAGGTTTACCATGCTTGAGATCAATTTCAAATTTAACCTCCATAGGAAAATCATCATAACCTAAACCATGTCCTAGTGTCATTGTTGAATTATCACAATACATATTACCCATAGTAACAATTGGATTTAATGGGTTACCAACGGTTACATGCCAATCACCAGTCGGTTCACCACTTATTAAAGCTTTAGATGCCTGTGTACCTGATACTGCCCCAACATTATCACTTAAAAATCCACCTAACATATTACCTAACATAGTCTTACCAACTTTAAGTAAACCTTCAATACCGTTTTCTAAATTAAACTCCCCAGTTCCTCCACCAAATACATTCTTAAAACCAGTTTCAACATCAGTAACTACACTTCCAATATATCCACTAAAGTCTCCTTGTTTTAATTTATTAATATCTCCGAATTGACTAGCAACAGCTCCAGCTCCACCATAATATCTTTGACCACCACCGAAGAACTGACCATTATTATAAGTCATAGTTAACATATTACTAATAATGTCAATCATCGCAATTTTAGGATTAACATAACTAAGAGATTTAAGTTCATATTCAAAATTAAGTTTTAAGTCATTTGAAAATTTCATACCGCGATCTCTTACATTAGTAGTATCAATAACATTAACAGGTCCTATTACAAAATTAGCATAAGTTGTACCTAGCTTATCACCAGTTGACATATTTTGTGCAGCAAACTTTTGTCTTGAACTGATACCTTTCATTGCATCAAATCCTGCTCTACCTACACCATTCATTTTAGAATAAAAAGGTTGTGATGTATAACCACCGTCACCGCTGCTAATATCTTCCATTTCAGATTTAACTTCCTTATAATTTAACCCATAAGACATTGTTAATATATCATCTAATTTGTTACCTGTCTTTTCACCCATATAAGTTACTGCGGTAACACCTGCTGTTTGTGTAGCATCAACTGACTCTTTTGGTGCTGGGGCCTTAGGATCTTTTGATCCAGGTGATGCAGTCAAATCAAAAATATTATCGTTTACTGGTGTTGGGAACCTTCTTAATGTAATAAGATGATTAACAGGAATTTGTTTATAATATTTACAATACAAGAAGTCTTGTGCACTATAACCGATCCTAGGGTAATTAGTATTAAAGTATTCTATAAGTTTAGCAATAGAAACATTCCTAGAGGCATCACCACCCATTGTTGGATTATTAGGTTTATCATGAAAGTCATTAAAAACTTCTCCTCCAGTTAGACCACCATATAATCCTCTAAAATTAAATAGAGCATATTTATTAAAAATAGATCTAGGTATTGGGGCAGTCATTCCAACTGCAACACCAAATTCATCTGCGACTGCTTTGTCTACATAAAAGTTTTTTGCAAACATGGTATCTACACCATGAGCAAACCCAAATGATTCACCACCAAATACACCTAATCTGTTAGCGGTTTCTTTACTCGGGTTAGTTGGAAATAGTGCATCGTTAAGTTTTCCTATTGTATCATTGAATGGCATATAGAGAGTCTATTTTTAGTATATATTCAGCCTAAGCTGTTGAGATACTTATCAATGTCAATATCTCCTTTTTTAAACTTATCAGCCCAACCCTTTTTAAACCTAGCATTAAACTCATATGAACTATCAGTTGAAAGAGAACCTTTAAAAAAAGGCCTTGATGATATGTCCCGTACTTCTTTTAGGTTTTTTGATATTATATAAAACTGTACCTTTTCAAATAAACCTTGTAAATCATTTTTTGTCTTCTTACACATAACTGATTCTACTATTACATATAATCGTTCTCTATCGCTTTCGTCAAATCTATCTTCTAATGATTTTACATTTTTAAAGTCTTCCTTTTTAATAGGCATTTTTCTAGCTCTATTATTAAACTCATATTTAAAATTCATATCAAAAAAATGAGACTTAAGGTACTTCATATTATCATACATTTTAATAATACGAATTTGGTATAAAGGATTAACAGGATCCCATTGAGTATCAACTATTAAACCTTTTATAGGCAACAAAACATTAGGCTTACTAAATGAAGATAGCAAACAATAAACAGTTTGGCCTTTAGTAAATATTCTATGTGCTTTCATTCAAATTCCACAACATTTTCAAATAGCTTAGCGCTACCGTTTACGTTTATGTCAGGTGAATGATATATGTTATATTTAATTTCTTTAGTGGTTAAAGATTCTACGTATGTTTTAATACCTTTAACAGTATGTTCATCAAGATTACCTAGAACATAAAATATAGATGTAGTCGTAGTCCTATCTAATACCGTTTGTAATTGTTTCATTAAGTAAGAAGATACTACTGCATCAGATGGCTCAAATTGATAAAAGTCATTTTTAGTTAACTTATTAAAAATATCCATATAATTAATGCACTCAATGTTTCTTGGTACACTACCTAAGTAAGATTTAACCTTTATGGCATCTTTTGAGTATATAAAATTAAATTCTATGCTTGTTTCCATTCAGTTAATAAATCGATCTCCGCTTGGAGTTCTTTTATTTTGCTTTCTACGTCCTTCTCATTAGGTTCGTAGTGAGTTCCCCACTCTGTCTTAATTCTTAATACGTCTTTTTCAAATTTGTTACCACATTCTAAACCTAAGTCTTCGCATAGCTCAAAAAAGAATTTCATTATATATTGATATTTGTTTCTATTATCATCACTATATTCAAAAACATCAGTTGAAGTCCATTGTTCTTTTCCTCCCCCGTGATTATCATCAATCACTCTTTTGATAACACCATTTCTTGCAGGCTCTAAAACAATTTTAATCATTAAGTCTTTTATTTAAAGATTCTCTAGCCTCTCTCATCATTTTTCTAGCGTCTTTTTTATCAGACTGCCAAGTATCTTTATCTCTAACCATTAATATTGCATTAGCTTCTCTTAGTAATTTAATCTCGTTTTCATTATAGCCAACTTCTCGCCATGCAACTATTTGTCTTTCTTCAATACTTTCTAATCTTTCTGCTATAGATTTTTCAACCGCATCAGTATTAGCAGCATGCAATTCTTTTCCTCTTTCTATATTCTCTTTGGTGATTTCCATCCACTTATGAAATGGTAATTTACTTTTTGCTTTAAGAAGCCCTTGATACTTCATTGCTAATCTTCTCTGTCTTCTGTTTGGTGCTTGTGTCATATGATTGATTTTATTATATATTATAGTTTAAATTGCTTAGTCAATTTTATATCTTGTTTTAATTAATTCTTTAATACTATCAAAAAGACTATCCAATATTAAGTCTTCTGATACTTGATCTTTAATAAAAGATTCTAATTCATCGTTAACTTCATCTGCACCAAATGAAGAACTAATAATTTCATATATAGCTTTATTAGGAACGTCTATTGGAAATGAAAGATTCAGTTTTACTTTATCATTCTTTTTCTGTTTATCAAAGAGTATTCTTACTGGAGATGTAATAGCTTTTTGTGGTGGTACCTTTTCTTTATAGGCTTTAGCTGCTTCGGTTAATGCTAGTGTAGGTGGATTAAAATCTAAAGCATCACCAATAACAGGTTCTAAAAATTCAGATATTAAAGTTGTTGCTATTCTGCCTCCACTTTCAAACGTGGTCCATTGATCTTCAGTACCATTAACAATTTCTACATTACCAAACTTATCACCTTTAATCCACTGAAGTTTTACTTCTTCTGTATTTTCCATACTATTATCCATTTATAGTTATTATAATAAGAAAAAAGAAATTGTTTAAGCTAAGACTCTTCACTTCCTTCCTCGAGCCACGATTTTATTGAAATTGAACCTTCCCGTGTATATGTAACGCTCTGAGTTGATGGAGATCTCCACCCAAAGAAAATTGTATCTTCAGCAGCATTCACCGGATCAGAAGCAGCCCAAGTAAAATCAGCGCAGCCATACCAACTTTTATTACCATTGGGAGTTAATGTAAGGGTCTTTTCAGAACCTAAACTTACCATTATCATATTTCCCCCACCATCTAAATTACCACATGTATGTTTATAAGGTCTTATTATAATTTGTGGAGCTTCTTGGGCGACGTATGCAGTTTGATAGACAAATTTTACCCTTATATTATCACTACCTTGAATGATATCATAAATTAAAGGTATTCCACAATTCATTGCATCAACTGGTATTATTGTTCCTACTATAGTATGAACAGCTGATGCTGCCCACTGTTTTGAAGTATAGCCATTACTATTACCAACCATGTATGAATTATTATTGGTCGGTAGAACATTACGGCCAATTTCATAACTAGTTGCCATAAGTGGAACTCCGTACTTTGCATTGCCAGAACCACTAGTTCCTGTAGTTCCTTGCGCCCCTTGTGTACCTGTCCCTGTAATTCCTTGAATTCCTTGAGTTCCTTGAGTTCCTTGAGTTCCTTGTGTTCCTGTAGTTCCTTGAGTTCCTGTAGTTCCTTGTGTACCAGTAGTTCCTGTGGTTCCTTGTGTTCCTTTAGTACCTTGTGTTCCTGTAGCTCCTTGTGTTCCTGTAGCTCCTTGTGTTCCTGTAGCTCCTTGTGTACCAGTAGTTCCTTGTGTTCCTGTAGCTCCTTGTGTACCAGTAGTTCCTTGTGTACCAGTAGTTCCTTGTGTACCAGTTGTACCTTGAGTTCCTGTGGTT
>Ga0233444_10000760_pt1 | contig 39797 bp, 40 predicted proteins | sample SI_124_October20_6_FD_182792 | JGI IMG/M metagenome (GOLD analysis project Ga0233444, IMG submission 182792) | Seawater microbial communities from Saanich Inlet, British Columbia, Canada - SI_124_October2016_10_MG | ecosystem: Environmental > Aquatic > Marine > Inlet | place: Canada: British... | reverse complement strand
GTGGAGGCGCTGAAAGAATCCCTCAACGAGGGAGATAAACTGCCTAACATTGTCGGCTCCTCAAAACCTTTTAAACATGCACTGGAAATGGTGACCAAGGCCTCAGACAGTAAAGTATCTGTTTTGCTGCTTGGAGAAACTGGAGTTGGCAAGGAAGTACTGGCGCGAGCAGTACATATTACTAGCGATCGTGCCGACAAACCGTTCATCGCGGTAAACTGCGCTGCAATACCTCCAGACCTCATAGAAGCTGAACTATTTGGCGTAGAAAAGGGCGCGTATACGGGTGCCAACCAATCGCGGATGGGGCGCTTCGAGCGTGCGGACACGGGTACTATAATGCTTGACGAGGTAATTGAGCTCTCTCCTCGCGCACAGGCAACGTTATTGCGTGTGCTGCAAGAGAGCGAGTTTGAACGTGTTGGAGACAACAAGGTCCGCAAGATTGATGTCCGCGTCGTCGCTGCCACCAATGAGGATCTAAGTGTTGCTGTAGAGCAGGGGCGTTTCCGCGCTGACCTTTACTATCGATTGAGTGCCTATCCCATCAATATCCCACCGCTGCGCGAGAGAAAAGAGGATATCCCTCTCTTTGTTGCTCATTTTCTGGAGAAATATCGAGCTCTTTACAACAAAAATGTGCTCGGTATTTCTGATCGTGGTATGGAAATGTTATGTGGTTATGAGTGGCCGGGCAATATTCGAGAGCTAGAAAATGTGGTTGAACGCTCCGTCATTTTGGCTGATATCAATGGTGTTATTAGCATGGAGTCCATGTTCCCGGAAAGTGCTCTAAGACCTTCAGAAGCCAAGGTGCTAGACCCATCAGGTAGGCTGCAAAATCAAATATTTCCGGAGGGAGTCGATGCTGACGGATTGGTTGAGTCTCTTCTTTCATCGGGCTTCGAGCTCGAGAAGTTTGAAGACACTATGTTAACATCGGCACTGCAAAAAACGCAGGGCAATATCTCCAAAGCGGCAAGGTTAGTTGGTCTAAGTCGTCCTGCTTTTGCCTATAGGTTGAAAAAAATGACTGTTAAATAAGGCTCGCTGTTCCCGGGGTCCAAAGATCCAAGAATGAGTAGTAGTTATTTGATTGCCTTAAAAAACACCAAAATAGTAATAGCGATGGTCGCGCCCAGCGCATTAAAGTGGGCTGTATTTTGATGTGTATTGGCTTTTTTAATCGTAAAAAATTGCTGGGGCGGTTGTGACAAAATAGGGTTGTTGCCGGTGATAGTCGAACCACCTCTGCAACTCTGGGAACTCTTTGACTTGATGTAAGCCATAAGCACTAGCGAGTGCGAATCTAGGTAACAATGCACATTCAGCGAGGCTAAAACAGCTTAAAAAAGCTGGGCGCGAAGGGTCACTAGGTTCAAATTGGTTATTCAACCACGCAAGGCAGTCGCGCCATTTCCTTTTACTTTGCTCAATAGCATCCATATCCCACTGAGAACTGGGGTGGCCTCTCTGAGTAAATATGGCATCGCGTATCGCAGGGCCAACGACCGTGTCTGAGTAATGGTTCAGGGTTGCAATTCGCTCACGCTCTTGGGGGTGCTTGCCTAGCAGTGTCGGATTGGGCTGCCAAAGCTCTAGCGTTTCTATAATAACGGAAGATTCAGAGATTAACTCCCCATTACTGATCAGCAGGGGTACTTTGCCAGTGGGTGACAATGCCAAAAAGTCGGCTGGCTTATTCTCTGTATTAATCGTAATGTGCTCTACTTGCAGCGATTTTGTCGTGAGGGCTAACCTGACTTTCCAGCAGAACGGACACTCATCTTTATCATAAAGTATGACCGAAGATTGACGCATTTTATTTCCCTACTTCATCATAAAAAATCAAAAAAGCAAATCTGATTTAAATTTTTCTGAGAGATTGTTTAACAGCACTATATATTATAATCAGGCTTGAGAGTAGGCTGGAAATTCCCAGCCCAAAACGATGATTGGTAAGCTAGTTTTTCCTCTATACTCAATATTTTTTTAATCGGCACGATGGTTAAATCGTAGTGCTACTGCATAGTACAACAAAGATCAGCGCCGGCGATATTGGGTCTAGACGACTTGTAATATCGCCGCTTGTAGAACTTTCTTGCGCTGAATATAGGCGAATATTGAAGGCACATGGAAAGCGCGATCACGGAGGAGCCGATTACTCCGCCAGCGATGGCCGTGGTTAATGGTGGGCAGAATTCGCCACCGTTAACGATCAGGGGTACGAAGCCGCCATGGCCTATAGCGCTGCTTGATCAGACCGAGAAAATAATTGAAATTGTGGATAACTTTGTCGCTCTTCAGGAAAAGATCGTGGAATGCTCTTCGATCACGGGTCCTAATAATTATGTGCTAAAAATTAGTGAAAAAGACACCGAGAGCCTAGAGTGATTTATTATGCAAAAGCTACTGCGGCTAGGCATTCTTCGCACATCAACAACACATGTTATTTTCTGTCAGAAAAAATACACCATGGCACTGACTCTATAAACTATTTTGACTATTTATCTTGAACACATAAAAAATGTGCAGATGCCCCTTCTTTAAGTAACAAAGGATGCAACATAAACGGATTTTAAAATCATTTAATTTATATTAATCAATGATTTACATCATAAGTACAGTTCCCGCCGCCTCCACCAATTAGTAGCCCTGTAATCGCCCTCATTCACCGAAACAATTATTTTTAGAGTTTCGGTGGATTACAAGCGGGTTTATACTTATAGCGCTGGGTGCGATAGCCCAACAAGACCTGTAGTGTGACACTGTCACAATAAGAAATAATATAAAATAAAAAATATAGAGATATCAATAGGTTACGTCTCCATGGTAGAAGACTATAAATAGAAGTAAATATAGCTTAACCTATTGATATATAACATTTTTACCTCTTTAGGGCGGGCGAATCCCTCTCTCTCCGCCAAATAAAACAGCCCCCGAAAGGGGGCTTTTTATTTGTAGTAACAAAGAGGGATGAGGCCCCTAACAAGCACTAAATGTGAAGACATTTTGGCCGCCATAATAATATAACAAAGCTTAAATCTAAGGCATTTAGAGGTCGCCGGACACTAATGCAGCGGATGGTGCCTGCCCCTCAGTATCTGTGTATCATGCTACTTAGCTAGTGTATTTTTTATGGAGACAGTCAATGCGGTACACGCTTTTTTCGACGCCTATTCTCAGCTCTGCGCTGCGTGTTATATCCAGAGTTATGCTAAAGATTATTCGTTGGCGGGTGATTGGGGCATTGCCGGAAGGGCAGCGCAAGTATGTGCTTATTGTGGCACCCCACACCTCTAACTGGGATTTTATACTGTTTATTTTTGCGGTCTCTGTACTGCGCCTGCAACCCAGTGTGCTGATCAAGAGCACTTTGTTTGTTGGCCCTCTAGGCTGGTTTTTGCGTTATTGCGGGGCTATTCCAGTCAACCGTACTCAGGCCAATTCACTGGTGGATTATATTGCTGGTATCTATGCAGAGCGTGAAGAGTTTGTGCTGATTATTACCCCTGAGGGCACTCGCAGCGCTAACCCTAACTGGAAGCGCGGCTTTCACCATGTGGCCCGCAAAGCTGAGGTACCTGTGTTGGTTGTCTATGTGGACAGTGCTATCAGGACCATTGGTATAGAGGGGTTGATGGAGCCCTCTGATGATGCGGATGCAGATATCCGCAAGCTAAAGCAGTTCTATGACAGCAAGAGCGGGTTAAAGCCGAAAAACTATGGATCTTAAAAGGCTGGTCGGCCTCTAACTATCTGTCGGCAGATTTTTATCGAGTCTATTTTGCCGCTCTGGCCACTTTTGCGCATTTGTTGGAACTTTTCTGGTAATAATCAGCTTCACCCAGGTAGGCGTTCTTACGTTTTTCTTCTTTCATGCATTTTTCGTACGGGTCGGAACAACCAGTTATTGACAGCATGGCGGTAATAGAAATTATTGTTACTAATGTCCGCATAGCTACAGTCCTTTTTTGTTTAAATCCCTGTTGATACTCAGTCATGGTTGGCTCGCTTTGTTATTGGCTTTACCCAGCCATAGACACAAAAGTTGGATGGTATCCAACCTTGTATATAGTATCGTTGCTAAAGGTGTTAGGCTACTAGCAAAACAATAAATGACAGCTATCTGCAACAAGAATACAACCAGTCCGTTGTAGTTCTTCAGCAGAACCAAGGGGGAAAAATGCGTTATGTTGAAAAATTAATCAGGACACTGGTTGCGACTTTATTGGTATTGGCCGTGCCATCTTTGGCAGGTGCGGTACAGGACAATCAGGCCAGATCAATTCTGGTCACTGGTGCAACCACTGGTATTGGTCGCAATCTGGCTGAGGCTCTCGCCGGTGAGGGTTACCATGTTTATGCCGGGGCTAGAACTGACAGTGAAATGGCTGAACTCAGTGCCATTAAAAATATGACTGCAGTGCGCCTGGACGTGACTAAACAGGATCAGATCGATGCCGCTGTTGCTATGATCCGCAACAAGGATACTGGCCTTTACGGGTTGGTGAACAATGCTGGTATAGGGGGCGGTGGCCCTGTGCTAGAGACTGCTATTGAAGACCAAACCAAGGTGTATCAGGTTAATGTGGAAGGGGTCTATCGCATCACCAAGGCATTTGCACCGTTGATTATTGAATCAAAAGGAAGGATTACCACTACAGGTTCTGTTGCCGGCACTATCAGCAATGCTGGGTTTAATGCCTATAGCGGAAGCAAGCACTGGATTGAAGCTTTTACCGATGCGCTGGCAGACGAAATGAGCTCTAAAGGTGTTGCGGTCAGTGTCATTGAGCCGGGCAACTATCAGACTCATATTCGCCGCAATACTGTGCTTGCTGCTTTTGCCAAGGTGACAGCAGCTGGTGGTGAAATCAATGATGACATGCAGAAGATGTATGATCGCACTGAGGCCTATGAATTATCATTCAAGAAGCCGGACGAGGTGACTGAGGCCTTTATGCATGCCTTATTCGATGATGAGCCCCTGCGCCGTTATATGGTCACTCCCAGTCAACGGGAGCGTGACTATGCTATTGGGGTTAAGGTTCAACAGCTGGTTGAATTAAATCACTGGGGACCCCACCGTTATAGCCGTGATCAGCTGGTTGAGATGCTGGATAAAACGCTGGCTGCATCAGCCAAATAAATAGGGCTCTCCACCCCATTTAGGGGTGGGGATCTGTCTATAAAGCTCATATGACAATGCTTCAGAACTCTTCGCCTGACCAAGCCATGCAATTTGATCATCTGGTGATTTTTGTTGCGGATCTCGACAGCGCAATCAATGATTTCACTGATCTTGGTTTTAATGTCACCAGAGGTGGCAGCCATGGGTTGACTGAGAACGCCCTGATTATCTTTGCCAATCAAAGCTATATTGAACTGTTGGCACTCAAACCTTTTTACACTAACCCACTAATGGCTATTGCCAACCGTCTGGGTATTTTGCACTGGCAGTCTGAGAGGAAGGGAAGCCTGTATTGCAGACTTTTACGCTGGGTCAATGGGGATGTTGGGCCGGTTGACTGCTGTGTTCGGGTCACAGATCTGGAGGCTACCTTAGAGCGCTGGAAAGAGGGCGGGCTGGATATTCTCAATAGTGAAACCTTTGCCCGGGAACGGACTGATGGCGAGATTGTGCGCTGGCATTTAGGTGGCGTTAAAAACCATCGCCTGCCTATTTTACTGCAGGATATTACAGCCCTTGATCAGCGTGTGCCACTGGCGGACGCGGTGCATGCAAATCAAGGGGCAGAGTTGCGGGAGGTTCAGTTTGCATTGGCGGACAGCGGTGTTGCCCGGGATATGGCCAGCAGGTTCCTTGGCGCTAAATCTGGTGCAGACAACCTTTTAATGGTTGGTGATGTGAAGATCAGCTTTGCGGAGCAGTCTGTGCAGGGCAAGCTTTGCCTTAGCATTGCCTATCCGGGCAAGCAGGTTAAGCAGTTGGATATTGGCAAAGCCTATGGTCTGAGCATTAAGCTAGTGCCGGCCTTAAGCTAGTTGTGAGCCAAAGCCACCAGCATTAAAAATTAAACCATCCCAGTTGATCATAGCTAATGCCGGTAGACGTGAAGCCCTGAATCGCAAACAGGCAGCCGGTTATAACCAGACCCATTACCGAGCCTATAATGCCATTATTAGCGGCATATCCGAGAATGGTTGTGGGCTTGTATATCAGCTCCTTGTAATGGATAGATTCATCCACCTGTTCCAGCAATGCCTTTGCGCTTTGCAGGTCAATAATGCGCGCATTGTCAGCGCCACTAAGCTTTAGCTCCCAGATCTCTTCCTCTAGAATAAACAGCTGGTTTCTGACAAAGTCTCTATGCTCTTCGCTCAGGGATTGCAGCTTGATGGCTTTGTAAATAGCAAACAGGCTGATGCCGGAAATAATGGTGATAATCATGGCGATCACATAGATGGTGGAAATATGATGGCGCATCTCCGTCCACACAATCAGATTTAAAATACCAATACAAAACAGGGAATAAAAAATCAGGATTGAGGTATAGGCCTGTATACGTAGATAAAACGCATCGCCAAATGAGCGCAGTACTTTCCGTGCATTCATCCAGCCAAACACATTGGCGCGGCGCTGCAAGTCAATAAAGATATGGCGGTTGTTAGCCACAGCTGCTTTGCTGTCGGCAAATATCGAAGATACAAGAATGCCGGGGTACTTCACTATGTCGCCAAGCTTCTTGCCAGTTTGATAGCGCCGTTCAAAATCGATGGCACATATCAGACCAAAGAAAAGCAACTGAAAGCCCAGCATAAAGCCCAGAATAGAAGCCGCGGTCACCAGCTGCTCGGCCGGGGTGACGCCAAATAGATTGACATCATAATAGGATCTCACCAGCAATGGTGTTGCAGGTATAGCGAGCATACAGGGATAAATAATCGCTCGGTAGCGGGCGACAAAATAGGTTTGATAGACAGAATTAATAATATTAAACAGAAAGAACCCGGATGAGATTTCGTCTTCTCTGGTGCTGCTGGTTTTGGCCGGGAACAATGGGCTGCTGTCGTGCTGGGACAGATCTTGCACCAACTGTGGGTCCATGGTCACTGGTATACCCTGCAGGCAGATATCATTTTCATCCATGGCGCAGGTGATTTCATCTTCTATCAGGCCGGGGAACTGGGCGGGGTTGGCCCAGCCTTGACCTACCAGCCTGCGCTGGGTTTTTCGGTCATCCCAGTCCGGCGCTGGCAGGCACAGCCGCTCTAAATCCTCTTCTCTAAAATAGGCATATTTCACTGAGATAATCAGCCGCCGCATAAACAACAGCAGGTAGGCGAGAACAATTTGGAAGGTATCAATATTCTGCAATGTTGCAGGCTCGGAAAATAACACCAGCAGCAATGCTGTGGTTAATAGCCAGGACGCAGGATAGACAATCAACCATGATGAAATAATAGTACCGATAGAATGATGCTTGGTTGATATTGAGCACAGGCCTCTATTTTGAATAACATGCCAGGCTCTTGATTTTGAGCCCTCCAGAACCAGCGCCGCCAGTGGTGACAAGAACACCGGGGGCAGGTTCTCGTAGATGAATGTTTTCCAGAAAGCCCTCCAGGAAAAGGTCACAGGTGAATGATAGGATTCTGCCGATCTGCTGTAGGAGGCACTTCTTAGCTTTGCGGCCTCATAGGGCGAGCTGATGCCTGCGATAAACTTCTCATCGTCTTCATTGGACGGCTGTCTTAAGCTTAAAAATGATTCCGAGTTATTGGGTTCTATTGATTCAGCCACATTGCTACCCTTTTAATAAACGACCGGTTCGCCCCGGCTCTTGTACGATCAGCGCTGACTGGAAAATGCACTGATGCTGTTTTGTTAGCAGACTATATCCAGTTGCGCCTTATATCTCAATTCTGCGGATGGTTCAGACTTTATGCTAGCTAGGAAGCATAAAAGGGTGAAAAGAGGTTACTATAGCCCTCTAGTCGGCACTACTTTTTCTGCCGCACCAGTCTGGCGGGGGGAGCCGGAATGTATACCATACTGTCTTTTGCGATTGCGATTACTCTGGCTACATCGGCCTTTATATGCATCAAGTGGCGGGATCTTACCTGTACTGGTCCGACACCTTTGTCGCTGTTGGCTTTCTCGGCGATTCTGTTTACCTCTGGTCTGGATGTCGGGCTGATTATGTTCCCGCTGGTGGAATTCCCCGTCTACGCCGCCGAGGCGCAATATAGCTTTACCAACCCGCTGGCTATTGAGTTTGGCTTCTGGGGCTTTCTGGTCTGGGCTTTTTACTTTTTGACCACCTTCTATTTTTGTATTGTTGAACCCAGGGTGAAACTGTTTGAGCACCGGCCAATCCGCTGGGCTAACAATGCAATTATTATTGCCACCTGTGCCTTTACCGCCTATCTGTTTTTAAGCTACGCTCCCAGCTATATAGAGGGCATTAGCCAATCCCAGCAGTATCTGCTGGTGGGGCTGATTATTCTTTTGGCAGTGTTCTCGAGCACAGATATCGCCTATGTCAAAATACTTAGCCTGAGCTCCAGCCTGTTATTTTTGCTACTGATACTGATGATGTTTAGCGCCTCTGGTGCTTCCGCCGAAGAGTATCTGGCATCTATGGCCAATATTGGTGGTTACTTTGATAATATCCATCGCTTTGTCAGCCCCATCAGTGACTACCATGGCTGGTATCTGTTCTGGTGGTTTGCCTGGAGTATTATGATCGGTCAGTTTGTGGCCAGATTTGTTAGTGGGCTTAAGACCTGGCAGCTGTTGCTGGCGTTGCTGGTGATTCCATCGGTGGCCATCGCCCTGTGGTTTTCGGTGCTGTATTACTATTTCTCCAATGATATTGCGGTGATAGGCATACTGCGGGGCGCCATGGTGGTGCTGGGGATTATCTTTGTGATTAATTCCCTAGACTCATTGATACGACTGTATACAGACAACCTGGGTATGGGTGTCAACCAACTGGGGCGCAATAAATATATGGTTGGTAACTGGTTATTGATTGCCATATTGGTGCTGTTATATCAGCTGACACCTCTCAAAATTGAATGGGTTGGACTATTGGTGATCGGTTTGTACGGGGTGATCTATGTGCTGCTTTATCGGCGTAGAGGCGAGCTTAGTGGAAGTTTTAAGTTGTAGACAAAGGGTTTGGGAATAATGCAGGAAAAAAATAGTTACGATTATATTGTCGTGGGCGCTGGTTCCGCTGGTGCCATTGTGGCTTCGCGATTGAGTGAAGATAGAGACTGCTCTGTATTATTGCTTGAGTACGGTGGCTCTGATGCCAGTGTATTTATTCGTATGCCCTCGGCTCTGGGTATTCCTATGAACACCAAAAAATATAACTGGGGCTTTGAGTCTGCCCCGGAGCCTTTCTTAAATAATCGCGCCATGAATTGCCCCCGGGGCAAAGTGATGGGTGGGACTTCTTCTATTAATGGCATGGTCTATGTTCGCGGCAATGCCATGGATTATGACGAGTGGGAGTCGGTTGGTGCTGAGGGCTGGAATTACCAAAACTGCCTGCCGTACTTTAAGAAGCTTGAGACCCATCGCTGCCGAACCAGCGAATACACAGGCACTGATGGACCTGTGGCAATCAGCGGCGGCAATAATATGGCCAACCCCCTGTACCGCGCCTTTATCGATGCCGGTGTTGAAGCCGGGTATACAGAGACTGAAGACTACAATGGCTACCGCCAGGAAGGTTTTGGCCAGAAGTTTATGAATGTGGATGCCGGTGTGAGAGCGTCCACCAGTCATGCCTATCTGAAGTCTGCCAGAAAGCGGGCTAACCTGACTGTATTCAAGCGCGCTCTGGTCACAGGCATTACCTTTGACGGCAAGACCGCGACCGGCATTAAATGCCAGATGAAAGGGCGGGAAAAAACCTTTGTGGCAAAGCGCGAGGTGATTCTCTGCGCCGGTGCCATCGGTTCGCCTCAGCTATTGCAAGTGTCCGGGGTTGGATCAAAAGCGGTGCTAAACAAAGCCGGTATTGAGATGGTGCACGAACTGCCAGGGGTAGGTGAGAATCTGCAGGATCATCTAGAATTTAATTTTCAATATAACTGCAAACAGCCGATCAGCTTAAATGGCAGTCTGGGCCTGTTTAGCAAAGCATTGATTGGTCTGCGCTGGCTATTATTTAAAACCGGGTTGGGGCGCAGCAATCATTTTGAATCCTGTGCTTTTATTCGTTCCAGAGCCGGGGTCAAGTGGCCGGATATCCAGTATCATTTTTTGCCCGGGGCCGTGACCTATGATGGCTCTGTGGCTTTTAAAGGTCATGGCTTTCAGGTCCATGTTGGCCACAATAAACCCACCAGCCGCGGCCATGTGCATGCGCTGTCCGGGGATATTAAACAGCATCCGGAGATACTGTTTAACTATCTGCAAACTGAGCATGACAGACAGGGTTTCCGCGACTGTGTGCATCTGACCAGAGAGATTATGCGTCAACCTGCTATGGATGAATTTCGTGGCGACGTCATTCAACCTAGCCCGCAAGTGCAGACTGATAAGGAGATTGATGCCTTTGTTCGCGAGTCCGTGGACAGTGCCTACCACCCCGCGGGCACCTGCAAAATAGGTACGGACAACATGGCAGTGGTGGATAAGGATCTGCGTGTCCATGGTATTGCCAATCTGCGGGTGATTGATTCATCGGTATTTCCAACCGTGCCCAATGGCAATCTTAATGCGCCAACCATGATGCTGGCGGAACGGGGGTCGGATCTGATTAAAGGTTGTGATATCAAGCCGTCTTCTCCAGCTGACAACTATATTGATAAACAATGGCAAGAGCGGCAAAAAGAGGGCGTGCCATTAAGACCTGCTTAGAATCAATAGCAATAACATTACCTAATACAGAGCAATTGCAAAGGGGCAGCATATGAAACCAGTCTGTTTAATTATAGGAGCCGGAGCAGGTATCGGCGGCAATGTGGGCAAGCGTTTTGCCGCAGAGGGTTTTCACTCTGTTCTATGCCGCCGCCGTGATCAGCAGGGTCTTGATCAGCTGGTCGAAGATATCAGGGCAGATGGCAATGATGCCTCAGGATTTTTGCTCAATGTGGTAGAACCTGATGCCATTGAAAATATGGTGGCTTTGGTAGAAAAGGATATTGGCCCCATTGAGGTGGTGGTCTATAACCTTGGCGCCCAGATCGGTGATCGGGCATTGGCAGACACATCTTACAAAGCCTTTGAGATGGGCTGGCGCATCGGGACTCTGGGTTTATTCCGCGTTGCTTCATGTCTGTGTCCATTAATGGAAAAGCGCGGCACTGGCACAATATTGGTGACATCTGCCACTGCTGCGATGCGGGGCAATGGTGGCCAGCACTCCCATGCTGCGGCGATGGGCGGACGGCGTATGCTGTGTCAGTCCCTCAATGCCGAGTTTGGCCCCAAGGGCATTCATGTGGCTCATATTCTGATTGATGGTGCTGTCGATGCCCCCGATACCCTGGGCAAGATGCTTGGCGCGGAACAGTTTCAGGCCCTGCGTGAAAGCCGTGGTATGGAACATGACGGCCTGATGTTACCGGCCAGAATTGCCGATACCTATTTGCATCTGGCCCAGCAGCATAGATCCACCTGGACCCATGAGATGGATCTGCGCTCGTTTGCTGATCTGCCTTGGTGGAACCACTAGTCTTAATACAGGCGATTATCTCCCAGTGGCACCTCTAAGGTATTGGGGTCGGTCTTGTCGGGGCCGCCAATCATTTCATCGTAGGAGCTGCTGTGCCTGAGTACCGTCTCTGTGGCTGATACTTCGCACAGTAGCTTTTGCAGTTCGATCAGGTTGTGGGATTTAAGGAAGGCACCTTTGCTGTCGGTGATGTAATGTTCTTCGCCATCAATAATTGCCGACACCATGTAGAGGCTTAAATCAATCGAATGAAAGATCAGCTTGTCGATAACGAAGTACTTTTTGAGCTTGGTAATGGACATGGACATCTGGGGTACCTATTGGCGGCCATACCTAAGTTTTAACTTAAGTTTGTAACTGGAGTTTACGCCTAGGCCTGCAATTCAGATGATTTTTCCTGATGCAAACTTTGCAGCCGGCTTTAGCTATACCACTGGCAGGCATGTATAATAATGGACGACAAAAGTACTATACGTCTACAGGGGGCGACTATGAATACTTTTAAAGGATTAAAGCTATTATTGCTGGGCTGCATAATTACACTAACATCAATTGCTGGCGCATTTGCTGAGGACGGTGCCGAAAGCAAAGCAACCACAATTTCATTTATCCGTCCTACAGATGTGATGACTATTGGTCAAAAAGTAAAGTTATCGGTTGATGGCAAAGAGATTGCCAAGCTGGGCCATAATAAAGTGGCAGTTTATGAAACTGACAAAGGCAAGCATAAGTTTGAGACTAAAGTGGGCCTGAGTTTAGCCGTTCCTGTTACTGGTTTTGGTGGTGCCAAGAAATTCAAGTCTAAAGTTAATCTGGATAAGGGTCAGCACTTCTTTAAGATTGAATTTAAGGCTGCAATGATGGGCGGAAAGCACCTTATTATTGAAATTGATGAGGCCGAATATAACGAGTTATTCTCTAAGATTTAATCAATAGTAACGAAGCCTCCGGAAAGCGGGGGCTTTTACAGTCTAAAACTTTAAAAATACAATCCAACAAACTAACCCAATAAAAAAACCAATACTCAAAGTCAAAATTATGCCAATCCAACTGTTTAAATGCCTGCTGGTATGGGTCACCCTCTGCATCCTTATCTCGTCCCAGACCTTTGCGGCGATAAAAATTGATGGTGTTCTGGATGAGCATGAATGGGCTGAGGCAACGGTATATGGTGATTTTGTAACGGTAGAGCCACTTACTGGTGACCCGGCAAAATATGCCACTGAAGTGCGCATGATCACCAATAAAGATGGTATCTTTGTGGGCTTTAAGAACTATCAGCCCGCATCGGTAAAGCGGGTCAATCGTCAGTTTCCGCGGGATGCTCAGATTGAGGCTGATCGCAATGTGGTGAGTATTGATTTTGATGGCACTGCACTGGCTGGTTATGACTTTACTGTGGGCTCGGTGAATTCCCAGCAGGATGGCATAGTGACACCCGGCGACTATTCGGGAGACTGGGACGGTACCTGGTATTCTCAGACCTCTGCTGAGGGTGATTACTGGTACAGCGAAATCCAGATTCCCTGGACGGTGGCGCCAATGAATAATACCGGCGAAGGGCGCAAGGAAATTGCGGTCTGGTTTGCCCGGGTGGTGTTCAATGAGTCTCTGCGTTTTGCCTACCCCAATGCCTATTACAGCCGCAGTACCTTTATGGAGGACTGGCACAGACTCGAGGTAGATCAGGTCAGTGCATCGACGCTAGATTGGTTCCCCTTTGTCAGTTACAGCAATGATCTGCAAAACACCCCAGCCACAGATACAGAGGAGTTTAATGTTGGGCTGGATTTTGTCTGGCGGCCCAACAGCAGCACCCAGTTAACCGGTGCGCTAAAACCGGATTTTGGTCAGGTGGAGAGTGACGATCTGGTGGTTAATTTTTCCGCCTTTGAAACCTATGTCAGTGAGAAGCGGCCTTTCTTCACGGAAAATCAGTCGCTGTTTGATGCCGCTGTGCCCAACGATGACCGCATGCTCTATACCAGACGTATCGGTTCCGGCCCATCGGGCAGCAATGGTGGGCTGGTGGATATTGATATTGCGGCAAAGGTGACCCATTTCGGTGAGAATACTGATCTGGGTTTGTTTGTGGTCAGGGAAGATAGCGCTAACCAGAGCTATGGCGGCGATTTTTTATCCAGCCGCATTCAGCATAAAACCGGCGGCCTGACTCTGGGTCATCGACTAACCTATGTTGAGCGGGATCTATTGCAGCGAGATGCCACTGTGCAGCAGCTGGATATGATCTGGCAGAAAAATCATCAGGTGCAGGTGCGTGCGCAACTGCTGCACAGTGATATCCAGCAGCAGGGCAATAACTACAATGACCAGCAGATTATTAATAGTCAGGATATTGCCGGCTGGGCGAGCTGGTCCTATGCCCCCAGTGATAACTGGTCCCAGAGACTCCATGCCTACTATTATGGCGACCAGTTCGATATGAATGATATGGGCTATATGAAGCGCAATGGCTACAGCGAGTTGTTTGGCCGCACACGCTATGATCGTCTGCAATATGGCGATGATTCAAATTTGCTGTCCGGTTTTACTATTTTTGAATATGGCTACACTGAAAATACCGATGGCAAAAAATTGGCTCTCTGGGCAGAGTGGCAACAGACTTGGATCTATAAATCCACCCGCAGTCTTTATTTGGAGGCAGGGGCCTCTGGGGATAGTTGGGATGATCGTATTACGCGGGGCAATGGACTCTATGCAGAGGATGCAGGCTATTGGCTGAAGGCCAAGTATGAAAGTCCCAGGGGTGATAGCTTTGGCTACAATAGTAGTATTGAAGTCGACCATGGGGGCGCGGATAAACGCACAGTAACGGTTGATTTTAACCCCCAGTACTATATATCTGACCGGGTGACATTGGGTGGACAGCTGAGCTATGCCAATATTCAGACTTGGTTGATTTGGGACTTTGACCAGCAGCAGCTGGCCCGTTATCACACCGAGCGCTACGGTGCCGATCTGCGCTTTGACTGGTATCCATCGAGCCGTCAGGAAGTGCGTCTTAAGTTTCAGTGGGTGGGTATAGATGCCCAGATGATTTCCGGATATGAGTTGGATAACAATGGTGGCCTGGTCGCTTCCAGTCAGGCTTCATCTGATTTTAGCCTCAGCGATACCGCATTGCAGATTCGCTATCGCTATCAGCTAGCGCCATTGTCTGATGTGTTTTTAGTCTACAGCCGCGGTGGAAACTTTGGCAGTGATGATGGTGATGAGGGGCCAGAGTCTCTGCTGCAGGATGGCTGGAGTCAGGTGCAGGTTGAGTCTGTAATTGCCAAGATTCGCTATCGGTTTTAGGTCAATCTGGTATTCCTCCAGAAAATAAAAAGCCCTCATGAAGAGGGCTTTTTATTTTGTCCAGATACTTCTTGTGGCCTGCTTATACCAGCTGCATAGCCATATAGATCAGGCAGGCAGTTGAGGCTACCCAGACCACCGAGCGCACGACATTGGTGCCAGCCATATACAGAGGCACATAGATTACCCGTAGGACCAGCCAGTAGGTTGCGGTGGCACTGATATCAACCTCAATCTGCATCGACAGCAGACAAAGAGCCAGAAACGGCACCAGGCCAACTTGCAGATTGGCCCCGGCGCGGTCAACCCGCTGCTGCAAAATGCTGGTGTCAATTGGCTCATCGCGGCTCGACAGCAGCCAGGCCATGTTCTTCAGGTTGATGGACATGGGCAGAAGCCACAGCTGCACCATTGCAAGAGCGAGACTGCAAATAATGATATCGACCATTGGGTGTTTTCCTTTTTGTTATGGGGTGATGGATTGGGTGACTTGATAAAGAAATTTTGAATACCTAAATCGCTCTGTGTTAATGCCCATGTAAGCCGGCAATGTTGCAATAAAATCTGATCCTTCCAGGGTATTTAAAAGCTTCCATTTTCGTTCTTCGGTACCATAAAAGGCAGGCTCATAGATGCTGTTGCGCAGAACCAGCAAATTATTAACAAAATCGACCATAATATACTGACCGTCGAAACCTACTGTTGTGATAATGGCGTTAGCTGGTGGATATACGCTGCCATCGTCCTGTTGTACAGGCGGCACGGTCCAGAACTGCAGACCATAACTGCGAGTTCCGCCAAATGTGTCAGTGTTAAGTGCATCCACCGCGACATTTTTTATGCTTTCTATATAGCTTGCTGGTACGACCTGCTCTCCATCCCAGGCCCCATTATTGAGTAGTAGTTGACCAAATTTCGCAAAGTCTCTAATGGTGGCGTCAATGCAGCAAAAAGAGAGATAGTTACCGTCCACCTGACCGGTGGGATCATTATCCTGCCACCATTCGGCATCCATTCCAATTTTGGAAAACAGATTAACATCAGCATAGGTTTCAAGATCTTGCCCAGTAGCTTGATATAGGATCTCGCCCAGCAGCATACTGTCGCAATTGGAGTAGGACCAGGTTCCCGATTGACCAACCCCACCTTCTGATAACGTTCGGTTTATACAGTCATCAAGTTGGTTGTCGAAGTACATTATATCGCTGTCATCAAGACCATTGGTGCATGTCGCGAGCGTTGTCTCGCCCTGATTTAGACAGATCATTTCCAAGCCAGATCTCATGTCGAGTAGATTGCGCAAGGTAATTTGAGCGCGATCATCGTCGGCCCACTCATCTATAAAATCGGAGGCACTCTGGTCCAGAGATTCAATAAAGTCCTGCCCGATAGCTATTCCGATCAAAACGCTGGCAAATGATTTTGCCGTCGACCAAGAGGTAACCAGACTATCTTTGTCTCTGTTACCAAAACGAGTTTGTGCGCTCGGGCCCTCAGGGTCGAGTAACCCTTCGTTTATTAAGGTCGACTCCTCGTTAGTCGCAATACCTCTGTAGCGCTCATAGACCAGCTTGTTATCTTTGATTACCACAGCGGCCTGAGTGTAGGTTCCATCGGCAAAGGCTGTGTCGAAAGCTTCTGAGAGCAGGGTTGAATTCATGCCAACAGACTCAGGGCTGGCTTCCTCCCAGATAGAATTATCAACAATATCGTCCTGTACTGGATCGCCCTGTACTGGATCGCCCTGAGTTTGATTGTTTGAGGAGTTGCCACCGCCTCCGCAGGCCGTTAGCAGTAAAGAAGTAATGACCAGAATAAGAGGCAATCTCATAGATCTACCGACTATTTTTATTATTGTGCCCACAAACCTATCATTAAACTATCTCATTTGGCTAGTCAGGGTCTGTTTTTTTAACCTGTAGCAATTAGCAACCCAGCTGCGCCAAGATACCCTTTTGGCGTATGATCCCATGAATCCGACCAGTGATAGACTGGAAAAAACGACAGCAGATCAGAGATGTTTTATGGCAGATGCAACCAACAACCATTTTAACCAGCCCCTTGGCGGCAATGAGATGCCAAGATTTGCGGGTCAGGCGAGCTTCTTTAGATTGCCGGTACAGCAAGGTGCGGCGGGCCTTGATGTGGCGCTGCTGGGTATGCCCGTGGATATAGGCACGAGCAATCGCAGTGGCAGCAGATTTGGTCCCCGAGAGATCAGAACAGAGTCTGTATTGGTGCGTCCCTATGGCATGGCCACCCAGGCTGCGCCCTTTGACTCCTTTCAGGTGGCTGATATTGGTGATGTGGCAGTCAACCCATACAATCTGTTAAAAACCGTGGATGCTATTGAGGCGGCGGTGGATGGGGTGTTAGCCGCTGGGGCCAAACCTGTATCTGTGGGTGGTGACCATACTTGCACCTTGCCGGTGCTGCGATCCATTGCCAAAGTTTATGGTCCGGTGGCACTGATTCATATTGATGCCCATGCCGATATTAATGATGAAATGTTTGGGGAAAAGATTGCCCATGGCACAGTGTTTCGCCGCGCGATAGAGGAAGGCTTGATTGAAACTGCCAAAATGTTTCAGATTGGCCTCAGGGCTACCGGCTATGCGGCAGATGATTTTGACTGGTCGAGGGAGCAGGGCGCTACAGTGATTACCGCGGAAGAATGCTGGTATAAATCTCTGGCGCCATTAATGGATCAGATCCGCGATACCATAGGCCCGGACACACCCGCTTATTTAACCTTTGATATTGATGGCCTGGACCCCTCCGTAGCACCCGGAACTGGCACCCCGGAGCCAGGTGGGTTATCGGCCTCACAGGGACTGGAGATTATCCGCGGTTGCTACGGCCTCAATCTAGTGGGCTGTGATTTGATGGAAGTGTCGCCGCCCTACGACACCACAGGTAATACCTCATTGCTGGCCGCTAACCTGCTATTTGAAATGCTCTGCAGTTTGCCCGGCTGTATCCGCCGCCGCTAGGGCTACTTCAGGGGTGCTGGCACGCCTTCAAACACCGTGCCCCAGATTTTTATATCTTTAATGCGCTTGGGGGCGACTCGGTAAGGGTCGGACTCAAGTATGGTGAAGTCAGCGTTTTTGCCGGCGCGAATCGACCCAATTTTATCTTCCCAGCCCATCACCCAGGCTGCATCAATGGTAATAGCACGCAGGCCAGCCTCCAGGCTCACTCGCTCATTTTTGCCAGTTAGATTGCCATTGATGGTAACGCGGTTAACCGCCGCAGAGACCAGAGTTAAAGGCTCCAGCGGTGCCATTGGGCTGTCGGAGTGAAAGGCAAAGGGCATACCCAGTCGCTCTAGTGACCCGAGCCGAACCATCTGGTTGCCGCGGTCGGCGCCAAGCCACTGGTCGCTGTAGATATCGCTGAGAATAAAATGGTAGTAGGGGTTGGCGGACACCACAGCGCCCAATTCTGCCAGCTGGCGGTTTTGATCTTCAGTGGTGTAGGCAAAATGCTCCAGCGACAGACGATGATCAGCAGTGGGTGTGTTGGCCTGTAATGTCTTAAGCAGATTAATCAACATCTCGGCACTGCCATCGCCATTGGTATGAGCATGAATCTGATAGCCTTCGTCCCAGAAAGCCTGAGCCCATTTCTCGGTAACATCATGGGGGACCATCCACACACCTTTGTGGCCATCGATATAGCCGGGAAACATAAACTGCGCCAGCCCACTGTAAATAGCGCCATCGATCATCAGCTTAAACCGGCGATCAAACATCACTCGATGGCTGCTTTCTGCGCGCCATTTGTCCACCTGCTGTAACGCTTGTTCGATTGTCTGCTTGCGGGCAATAAAGTCGGTAATAATTGGCGTCAAAATAACTCGTGCAGGGGCCTGTGTGCTCTCGACGGTGTGGCGGATCAGGCTGATTTCCGCATCTGGGTTACCGAATACACCGGTGCCCATATCCAGCGCTGTTGTCACACCGCCCTGATGCACCATCTGGATAAAGTTTTCCATACCTTTGCCAAAGCGTGCAGGGTCAAACAGAAAGGGCATTTTGGGTATTAGCGCATACATACCATTTTCATAAAAGTGGCCCCTTGACCAGTTGGTCAGCGGGTGGCCCACTAGGTCCGCTTCGGTAACGCCCAGTAGATCAAGAGCTGCGTCATTGGCGATTAATTCATGGAAGGACCGATGCCACAGCATTAACGGTTGGTCGGGAAATAGCTCAGTCAACTCCTTGCGAAACAAGTAGCCATGCCACAGAGGATGGTAGCCCCAGGCAATAAAGGGAATGGTTTTGTCTGAATGCTGATTGGCCAGCTTTTTCAAGCGCTTGATATAGGCAGCTGGGCTTTTGGCGCCGGGAAAATCGCCGGTGGGCAATGACCAGTCATCTGGCGCAATAAACGCAAACTGAGTAAGCACCGCGGGCAGACTAGGGTGGACATGGGGGTCAATAAACCCGGGCATAATGACTTTGCCCTCAAAGCGCCGGTCAATGCGGCTATTGGTCTGGTTGGTCCAGCTGCTTAAGGATTTCAGACTACCCACGGCGACAATTTTACCCTTAGCGACTGCCACGGCAGTGGCCTCCGGAAGCGCGGGTTCCATGGTAATAATTTTCTTTGCGGTGTAGATCACCAGGTTATCAATGAGTTCTGGTGCATCCGAGGCTGCAGCGCTCCAGCTGGTGGGGCTAAGAAATAGGCATAAAATGGCGAGTATAATTATTGGTCTCATTGGGCGCACCGGACATTGTCATTATTATTAAGAGGTCGCTTTCTGATAGCCAAAATAGCTTGTTTTGGCCTAGTATGGCAACCAACAATAGAGTGAAAGATAACAATAATCACTAGGATAATATTTATTAGAGGAGTCACCGCATGAAGACCAAAGCAGCCGTTGCATTTGGTGCAGGTAAACCACTAGAAGTCGTAGAAGTCGATCTCGACGGCCCCCGAGCAGGGGAAGTTCTGGTTGAAATTAAAGCCACCGGTGTCTGTCATACGGACGCATTTACCCTATCCGGCGATGATCCAGAAGGTGCCTTCCCGGCAATTTTGGGTCACGAGGGTGCAGGCGTGGTGGTTGATGTGGGCCCGGGCGTAAAAAATCTAAAGCCCGGCGACCATGTGATTCCTCTATACACCGCTGAGTGTCGGGAATGTGATTTCTGCCTTAACCCAAAGACCAATCTCTGTCAGGCGGTGCGTGCTACCCAGGGGCAGGGCGTGATGCCCGATGGCACCAGCAGATTCTCTTTTGAAGGCAAACCCATCCTCCATTATATGGGTTGCTCTACCTTTTCTAATTACACCGTGCTGCCAGAAATCTCTCTGGCCAAGGTGCGTGAAGATGCGCCTTTCGACAAGATTTGTTATATCGGCTGTGGTGTTACCACCGGTATTGGCGCAGTGGCCTTTACTATGAAAGTCGAAGCTGGCTCCACAGTGGCGGTGTTTGGTCTGGGCGGTATCGGCCTCAATGTGATTCAGGGGGCCAAAATGGTCGGCGCCACCAGAATTATTGGTATTGATTTAAACCCAGCCCGCGCTGTACTGGGCAAGCAGTTTGGTATGACTGATTTCATAAACCCCCGCGAGGTGGAGAATGTGGTCGACCATATTATTGATATGACCGGCGGTGGTGTGGATTACAGCTTTGAGTGCATAGGTAATGTAGAGGTTATGCGTCAGGCGCTGGAATGCTGCCATAAAGGCTGGGGTGAAAGCTGTATTGTAGGTGTGGCTGGTGCCGGCAAAGAGATTGCTACCCGACCATTCCAACTGGTGACGGGCCGTTCCTGGCGCGGTACCGCCTTTGGTGGCGCTCGCGGTCGCACCGATGTACCCAAGATTGTGGACTGGTATATGGATGGCAAGATTAATATCGATGATCTGATTACCCATAAAATGCCACTGGAAGATATCAATAAGGCCTTTGATTTAATGCATGCGGGCGAGAGTATTAGATCAGTTGTTGAGTTTTAAGGCGGAATTCTAAATGACACTTGAAAAGATTGGCGCCAACCACAGCTTTGGTGGCCAGCAGCTGCGCTACAAGCATCAGTCCGCTGTGCTTAATTGCGAGATGACATTCTCCATTTATCTGCCACCTCAAGCCGAGCAGGGGCCAGTGCCAGTGCTGTATTGGTTATCTGGCCTGACCTGTACCGATGAGAACTTTGTGCAAAAGGCCGGAGCCCAACAGCATGCAGCAAAGCATGGTATTGCCATTGTCTGTGCGGATACCAGCCCCAGGGGCGAGGGCGTGGCCGATGACCCGGAAGGTGCCTACGATATGGGTCTGGGCGCCGGGTTTTATGTGAATGCCACCGAAGAGCCCTGGGCCAAGCATTACCAGATGTACAGCTATATAGTCGAAGAGCTGCCGACATTGATTAATGTCGAGTTTCCAATGGACAGTGCAAGGGCATCAATTTCAGGGCATTCCATGGGTGGCCATGGCGCGCTGACCATAGCGTTAAAGAATCCGGGCCAGTTTAAATCGGTGTCGGCATTTTCACCGATCTGTTCGCCGTTAAATTGCCCCTGGGGTGATAAAACTTTGGGCAACTATCTTGGCAGCAACCGCGATACCTGGGCCCAGTACGATACTGTAGCTCTGGTAGGTCAGGCCACAGAGCATCTGCCGGTGCTGGTAGATCAGGGTGAAGGAGATAACTTTCTTGAGGAGCAGCTTAAAACGCCACTGCTGATTGAGGCGGCAAAAAAGGCCAGTTTCCCTATGGATATTCGCCTGCACCCGGAATACGACCACAGCTACTTTTTTATTGCTACGTTTATAGGGGAGCATATGGCTTTTCATGCTCGTGCACTCGGGGCTGGCAAGGCATAGAGTAGCGGTCCTTATTAGATAAATAAGAGTCGCTTAGGGCCCGAAACTACTGGGGTTATGGTGGTAGACTGCGCCCGAAACAGGGTTGGCTTTATGCATTTATTGCTAGAGCATTGGCGTAACGGAGCAACAGGAGTTGTTTAGACGTGGAAACAAGCGCACAAAATACCGCTGATATCAGTCATCTTGTGACTCAATACAAGGCCGTGCCCGGTGGTCTGCTGCCGCTTTTGCACGCCATTCAGGCGGAACTGGGCTATGTCCCGGATACCACAGTGCCTGCGATTGCCACCGGCCTTAATCTCTCCCGCGCCGAAGTTCACGGTGTAATCAGTTTCTACCATGACTTTAAAACCCACCCAGTGGGCCAGCATACAGTGCAGATCTGCCGTTCCGAAGCCTGCCAGTCCATGGGCTCGCGCCAGCTGGAGGCCCATGCCAAAGCATTGCTGGGGATTGACTATCATGAGACGACCGAAGATGGCGCTATTACATTAGAGCCAGTGTACTGCCTGGGCAACTGTGCCTGCTCACCCTCAGTGCGCATTAACAATGATATTTATGCCCGTGTGGATGCCGAGCGTTTTGATGATCTCATGGCTGATATAAAGGCTCCTGTGGGAGAGCCCAAATGAGTATTTACATTCCTCAGGATACCACTGCTCTAGCCCTTGGTGCGGAAGCTGTGGCTCGTGTATTGCAAGCTGCCGGTGTTGAGCCAGTGCGCAATGGTTCTCGCGGACTGTTCTGGTTAGAGCCTCTGCTTGAAGTTGATACTGAGGATGGGCGTATTGGTTTTGGGCCGGTAACCAATAAAGATATTCCCGGTATTCTCGATGCCCTAGAAACCGATGCCAGCAGTCATCATCTGTATCTGGGGCAGGTTGAGAAAATTGAATATCTGGCCAGCCAGCAGCGCCTGACCTATGCCCGTGCCGGGCTGGGTGATCCGGTTTGTCTGGATAATTATCAAGCCCTGAATGGTTTTGTGGGTTTGAGCAATGCATTGCAAATGGATGGTCAGCAGATTGTTGATCAGGTAAAAGACTCCGGCCTGCGCGGTCGTGGTGGTGCAGCTTTTCCCGCCGGTATTAAATGGCAGACGGTTTTAGACTGCGACTCAGAGCAAAAATATATTGTCTGCAATGCCGATGAAGGAGACTCCGGAACCTTTGCCGACCGGCTGGTAATGGAAGCCGATCCCTATCAACTGATCGAAGGCATGACTGTCGCCGGTCTGGCAGTAGGCGCCAATCAGGGTTATATCTATCTGCGCTCCGAATACCCGGTTGCTCACAAGCTATTAAATATTGCTATCGAACGAGCAGTAGAAGCCAACTTTCTTGGCGACAATATTCAGGGCTCCGGCAAAACCTTTCATCTGGAAGTGCGTCTGGGCGCCGGTGCCTATATCTGTGGTGAAGAGACCTCATTGCTGGACAGTCTGGAAGGCAAGCGCGGCATGGTGCGCGCTAAGCCGCCATTACCTGCGATTGAAGGCTTATTTGGCAAGCCAACAGTAGTCAACAATGTGCTGACACTGGCTGCAATCTCAACTATTTTGGAGCAGGGCGCAGAGGCCTATCAGAACTTTGGTATGGGCCGCTCAAGGGGCACCTTGGCCATCCAGCTGGCGGGTAATATTAAACGCGGCGGTCTGATCGAACTGGCGTTTGGTGTGACCCTGCGTGAAGTGGTTGAAGACTATGGGCAGGGCACTCACAGTGGTCGTCCTATTCGCGCCATTCAGGTGGGTGGGCCACTGGGGGCATTTTTGCCCGAGTCTCAGTGGGATACACCCATGGACTACGAAGCATTTGCGGCGATTAAAGCCATGATTGGCCATGGCGGTATTGTGGTGTTTGATGATAGTGCCGATATGGCAGCGCAGGCGAGGTTTGCTATGGAATTCTGTGTGGTGGAATCCTGTGGTAAGTGCACACCTTGCAGGATTGGTTCGGTACGCGGTGTAGAAGTGATCGACCGTATCGTGGCCAATGAAAACCGCGATGATAATTTAATTCTGTTGCATGAACTGTGCGACACCATGGAGCTGGGCTCCCTCTGTGCCATGGGTGGCATGACACCGTTTCCTGTGCGCAGTGCGTTAACCCACTTTCAGGAAGATTTTTTTGTGCAAGACGCCGCAGGCTCATTATTAGAAGAGGCTACAGGCGTTAGCCCGGGAGGGAAATAGCATGTTGGAATTCTACGAACCCCAAGCAGATTACGGCACCCCAGAAAGCACCAGCACCGAGCTGGTGACCCTGAGTATAGATGGCGTAGAAGTCACAGTGCCGGCAGGCACCTCAGTTATGCGCGCCGCCGCCGAGAGCGGTGTTAAAGTGCCGCGCCTCTGTGCCACAGACCAACTAAAGTCCTTTGGCTCCTGCCGCGTCTGTCTGGTAGAAATTGAAGGTCGCCGTGGTTTTCCAGCCTCCTGCACCACCAATGTAGAAGCAGGTATGGAAGTCAGAACCCAGTCCGATGAAATTGCCAAGCTGCGTCGCAATGTGATGGAGCTGTATATCTCCGATCATCCGCTGGACTGCCTGACCTGCCCAACCAATGGCGACTGCGAACTGCAAGACACTGCTGGTGAGCTGGGTCTGCGCTCGGTGCGCTACGGCTTTGAGGGTGAGAACCATCTGCAGGCCGAAAAAGATGAGTCCAACCCCTATTTCACCTTCGATGCCTCCAAGTGCATTGTCTGCTCACGCTGTGTGCGTGCCTGCGAAGAGGTGCAGGGCACCTTTGCCCTGACCATCGACGGCCGTGGCTTTGAATCCAAAGTGAGCGCCAGTCAGGCCGAAGACTTTATGGATTCCGAATGTGTCTCCTGTGGTGCCTGTGTCAATGCCTGCCCAACCGCCACATTGACCGAAAAAAGTATTATTGAAGCCGGCAAGCCCGAGCATGCCGTCACCACCACCTGTGCTTATTGCGGCGTGGGCTGCTCGTTTAAAGCCGAAATGAAAGGCAATCAAGTTGTGCGCATGACCCCCTACAAGGACGGCAAGGCCAACGAGGGCCATGCCTGTGTTAAGGGCCGCTTTGCCTTTGGTTATGCCACCCATAAAGACCGCATCACCGTACCCATGATTCGCGATTCCATTGATGATCCTTGGAAAGAAGTGTCCTGGGAAGAAGCAGTCAGCTACACAGCCAAACGTTTTAAGGCGATTCAGGCAGAGTATGGCCGCACCAGTATTGGCGCCATCTCATCTTCAAGATGCACCAATGAAGAAGTGTATCTGGTACAAAAAATGGTCCGCGCCGGGTTTGGCAATAACAATGTCGACACCTGCGCCCGGGTGTGCCATTCCCCCACCGGCTTTGGTTTAAAAACCACCTTGGGTGAGTCGGCTGGTACTCAAACTTTTGCCTCAGTCGCCGATGCCGATGTGGTTGTGGTGATGGGTGCCAACCCAACAGAAGCCCATCCGGTATTTGGATCAAGACTAAAGCGACGCCTGCGAGAAGGCGCCAAACTAATTGTTATAGACCCGCGCAAAATTGAACTGGTTAGCGCGCCCCATATTAAAGCCGACCATCATCTGCCAGTGCGCCCGGGCACCAATGTGGTAGTGCTCAATGCACTGGCCCATGTGATTGTTAGCGAAGGCTTGGAAGACCGCGCCTATATTGAACAACGCTGCGATATGCCCGAGTTTGAACAATGGCTGGCCTTTATAAAGGACGAGCGCCATAGCCCAGAGAACACCGAACAATTTAGTGGCGTACCCGCCGCTGATCTGCGCGCTGCGGCCAGGCTCTATGCCACCGCCGGCAATGGCGCCATTTTCTATGGCCTGGGTGTAACTGAGCACAGCCAGGGTTCCACTGCGGTTATGGGTATAGCCAACCTCGCCATGCTGACCGGCAATATTGGTCGCGATGGTGTTGGCGTCAACCCACTGCGCGGCCAAAATAATGTGCAGGGCTCCTGCGATATGGGCTCATTCCCCCATGAGCTGCCCGGTTACCGCCATATCTCCGACGGCGCCACCAGAGCTTTATTTGAAGGGGAGTGGGGCGTCAGTCTGGATTCAGAACCCGGCCTGCGTATCCCCAATATGTTTGATGCCGCTATCGAAGGCGAGTTTAAAGGCCTGTATTGTCAGGGCGAAGATATAGCCCAGTCTGACCCCAATACTCAGCATGTAGAGGCAGCCTTGCGCGCCATTGACTGTTTGGTGGTGCAGGATATCTTCCTTAACGAGACCGCCAAATTTGCCCATGTATTTTTGCCCGGCGCTTCGTTTTTGGAAAAAGACGGCACCTTTACTAATGCCGAGCGCCGTATCTCCAGAGTGCGCAAAGCCATGCCACCCCTAAGTGGCAAAGCCGACTGGGAGGGCACCATGGCCCTGGCCAATGCACTGGGTTGCGAGATGAACTACAGCCACCCCTCAGAAATAATGGACGAGATAGCGCGCCTGACCCCAACCTTTAATGGCGTCTCCTATGCCAAGCTGGAACAGCAGGGCAGCATTCAGTGGCCCTGTAATGACAACACCCCAGAGGGCACACCCATCATGCATATTGATGAATTTGTGCGCGGCAAAGGCTTCTTTGCCATGACCGAGTATGTGCCCACCGAAGAGCGCGCCAACCGCAAGTTCCCGCTGCTGCTCACCACCGGCCGCATACTGTCCCAGTACAATGTAGGCGCCCAAACCAGACGCACCGACAATAGCTCATGGCACGGCGAAGATCTGATAGAGATTCACCCGCACGATGCTGAAGAGCGCGGTATAAACCAGGGCGACTGGGTAGGCATTAACAGCAGGGTGGGCGACACCGTGCTGCGCGCCAATATCACTGAGCGGGTAAAACCCGGTGTGGTCTACACCACCTTTCACCACCCGGTATCCGGCGCCAATGTAATCACCACCGACAATAGCGACTGGGCCACCAACTGCCCAGAGTACAAAGTGACCGCCGTGCAGTTGAGTAAGGTAACAGCGCCCTCCAACTGGCAGTCGCGACAACAGTCTTTTGATAAGCAACAGCAAGGCTTGTTACAGAAAGCCCAGTTGCAGGAAGCGCGTAACTAAAGTGAGCACAGGCAGTTCAGATAAGGTAGCGCGCGCCGTCTGGAATGCCGGAGAGATCAGCGAGGGCTCCGACTATGTTGCCACAGAGACAGCCGTGGCCATGGTCTACAACGGCATCTCCCATGTAGTGATGATGGCAACCCCCGCAGACCTAAAAGACTTTGCCCTGGGGTTTAGCCTCAGTGAAGGCATATTAACCTCAGCCAAACAGCTGCTGGATTGTGAACAGATAGCAACTGATAAAGGCATAGAGCTGGCCCTAACCATAACCGCCGAACCCTTTGCCAAACTCAAAGAGCGCCGCCGCAATCTGGTAGGGCGCACCGGCTGCGGGCTCTGTGGCGCCGAATCATTAGAGCAGGCGATCACCACAGCCAACAGCATTAGCGCCGAGCTAAGCATCAGCCACAGTGCCCTGCAGCGAGCCATAGCCGCACTGGGCGGTGAGCAGCAGCTACAGCAACAAACCGGCGCAGTCCATGGTGCTGCCTGGTGTAGCAAAGAGGGCGAGATACTGCTGCTGAGAGAAGATGTAGGCCGCCACAATGCCCTGGATAAATTATTAGGTGCCATAAGCAAACAGGAACCCACCGAGGGTTTTGTGTTGGTTACCAGCAGAGCCAGCTACGAAATGGTCTCCAAAACCGCCAGCGCCAATATCCCCTTATTGGCCGCAGTATCGGCCCCCACATCTCTGGCCATAGAGCTGGCCGAGACAGCGGGTTTAACCTTGGTAGGCTTTAGCAGAACAGGTCGGCATGTAATCTATGCCCATGGCCAAAGAATTAACTGAGAGAAAAAACATGTCAGCATCAAAACTCGACCGCTTAGTAAAAATGATGAATCAGATTGCTCTAAATATGAGTGCCAATGGCACTGATAAAATGGTGGCCGATCAGGTGGCTCAGCACCTGGAAAAGTTTTGGTCACCGCCGATGAAAAACTTGATTACTGAACAGGCAGCTGGGGCTGATATTGGGCTTACGCCTATTGCCCAGTTGGCGGTTAAGAATCTGTTGGTTATGCAGGAAGCCAAACGCGCGTAGCCATTCCCTATAGATTTAAGCCAGACGCGAATTCACTCTAATAATTATGGGTCTGACTGTCTTGCTTTTCTCCCGTTTCGTTTATGTTTTGAGCAACTCTATAAACGAATCAATATCCGTCTGATCGATGTCTTTGGTAAACCCGAGGGCTTGTGAGATGGCCTTTTTAATTTCAGGATCATTGTCTTTAAGCACCTTAGCCAACGGCGAATTCTTGATTTTATCCAGATGCTCAAACCGACTCCCCCCCTACATCCCGCAAACACAGTGCCACATACCGCAATGTACTCTCCAGCGTGCGCGTCTGCCAAAAAAACGCATTGGCCGCCTGTTCAGATAGCCCATCCTGAGTCTCCCCATCCAGATCAACACAGCCAAATAAATCCACCAGATAACAACAGTTATGCAAAATATCCAGGCAGTTGGTGAAAGAGGGCGGTTCACAAAAGTGCACCAATGGATGAGTGATTACATCAAAATGGTCGGGCAGATAGGGGCTGGGTTGACTACTATTAACTCTGTTCATAATTGATACTCTTTTATCGGTTATGGAAAGTCGTCTGCCTGTGGAGTTATGGCTCCCAGGCGGGCGCATTTAGTTACATGCCTCTGGTTAGAGGCTTTGACAGATAAAGAAAACTAACAGAGTTTCTCAGAGATTCCCCAAGACAAAAAACGGAGAAAGAGAAATAGTTGATCTGGTTATTTAACTGTATGTTAATACAGTAGTTAAATCCAGTTTTATAAAACAAAGGTTACTGCATTTGTTCTGGGGTCTGTTGAGGGCAAGTTATGCCGGCGGAATTTCAGATATCGCAAAATACGCGAGGCGATGGTCTGCCCAGTAAGAGGCGCGTGCTGACGCTGAAGCGGGTTCTCGGCCCCAGGCTCGGTTTGCAGCGAGCGATCTATTTGGTGATTGAGGACGGCTAAGTTATTCTGCTCCACTTATCGATAATAAAAATAATTCTATGGCCAAGTCAGATGCATTTATTCCTTTGAATTTCTCCTTGCAGGAGGAGGTCTCTATGCAACAGCAGGCCAGGGAGTTTTATCAGCTAATGTCCAAGCGCCGCTCGGTGCGGGATTTCTCTGATCAGCCTGTTCCGGCCTCGGTATTGGAAGATGCTATTTTGGCGGCGGGCACTGCGCCCAGTGGCGCCAATATGCAGCCCTGGCACTTTGTGGTGGTGCAAGATTCAGAGGTTAAACAAAAAATTCGTGAGGCGGCTGAGATTGAGGAGCGGGAGCTGTATGAAAACCGCGCCTCTGAGGAGTGGCTGGATGCGCTGGCGCCTCTGGGCACAGATGCCAATAAGCCGTTCTTGGAAACTGCACCTGCTCTGATTGCTATCTTCCTCAAAAAGGTCACCATTGATGAGCAGGGGGAGAAACATAAAAACTACTACACCTCTGAGTCTGTGGGCATTGCCACCGGCGTGCTAATCACAGCCCTGCACAATGCGGGGTTGGCGACTCTGACCCATACCCCCAGCCCGATGAAATTTCTGTCTCAAATTCTTGAGCGTCCCAGCCATGAGCGGCCTTTTTTGTTGCTGGTCACTGGCTATCCTGCCGCGGGCACTCTGGTGCCTGATATCAAGCGTCTGCCTCTGGATAAGATTGCCACCTTTATCTAGGCGGGCTTTTGTAAGCCAACAGCGGTTTAAATCATGTATTAGCGTCCAGACTTTGCCATAATATGGGGCAATTAAGCCTCTCTATGGTTATTGAAATCTATGTCCAAACTGACCCATCTAAACCCCAGCGGCGAAGCCCATATGGTGGATGTGTCCGCCAAGGCGGATACCCTGCGAACTGCCATTGCTCAGTCTCAGGTTGAGTTGACAGCTGCTATTGTGGCGGCGATTACCGATGATAATCTGCCCAAAGGTGACCTCTACGCGACCGCGCGCATTGCGGGCATTCAGGCGGCTAAAAAATGCAGCGACCTGATTCCTCTGTGCCACCCATTGCCGCTATCCAAGATTACGGTGGATATTGAGCTGCAGGGCAATAGCTTTTTGATTACTGCCCTGTGCAAAACCACGGGTAAAACTGGTGTGGAGATGGAAGCTTTAACCGCGGCCTCGGTGGCGGCACTCACGGTTTACGATATGTGCAAAGGGTTGGATAAGGGCATGATTATCCGCGACACCAAGTTGCTGGAAAAGTCTGGCGGCAAGTCTGGGGACTGGAGTGCCTAATGGTTAATTTATTGTTTTTTGGTCGTCTGGGTGATTTTGCTGCGGATGTACCCGCCTCAATTGAGGCTTCCACGCCAGCGCAGATTCGAGAGCTATTGGCGGCGGATTTTCCTGCGCTGGGTGCGGAGTTGCACGAGCCCCAGGTGCTGGTATCTGTTAACCAGATGATTGTTAGCTGGAACCAAAAGCTCGCCGAGGGCAGTGAAGTGGCCTTTTTACCACCGGTGACCGGGGGCTAATGGCTTGAATAGCCTGCGTATCCAAGCCGAAGATTTTGACTTGGCAGCGGAGTACCAGTCTCTGCGCCAGCTGTCATTGGCTGTGGGCGCTGTAGTGACATTTACAGGTCTGGTGCGGGATTTTGAGGGGCAGGGGTCTATTGATTCACTGTCTCTGCAACATTACCCGGGCATGACCGAGAAGCTACTGCAAGAGATTGTGGATCAGGCCAATAGCCGCTGGAATCTACTTGGCACCAGCGTTATTCACCGCGTGGGCAAGCTCTTGCCCTGTGACCAGATTGTGTTTGTAGGCGTGGCCAGCCAACACAGGGCCGATGCCTTTGAGGCGGCGCAGTTTGTGATGGATTATCTAAAGACCAAGGCGACCTTTTGGAAAAAAGTCGAACAGGATGGCCAGCAGTATTGGGTTGAGAGCAAAGATTCGGATCAGGCGGCCAGTCAGCGTTGGGCTAATGATGATTAATGTGGATGGGGTAATTCTGGCCGCTGGAAAGTCTAGCCGCATGGGGCGGGCCAATAAGGTGCTGGCCAATTTGGGGGGGCGTTTGCTGCTGGAGATTGCAGTGGAGAAAATGAGCCCTCAGGTGGATACTCTGGTGATTAATGGCGACCCGGCACTCTGTGGTGAGCAGGCGCTGGCTGATCGGATTGAGGGTTTTCAGGGGCCGCTGATGGGGCTCTATACCGCCTTGCTTAGCGAGCAGCTATCCAGAGCGGACTATTTAATGATGGTGCCCTGTGACGGGCCTTTTTTGCCAGAAAATCTGGTTGCCGAGCTGTATCAGCAGATTGTACAGGCGGATGCAGATATTGCCTGTGTGCGCTACCAGGGTTTTGCCCAGCCAACTTTTTCTCTGTGGCATAAGCGGGCACTGCCTGATATTGAGCAGTTACTGTTGGTGGAAAAGAACGGTGGCTTTAAACCATTGTTGCAGAGCTTAAATGCCGTGTATCTGGATTGGCCCGAGCGGGAGCCCAGTCCATTTTTTAATATTAATACCCCAGAGGATTTGGCTCTGGCTGAGAAATTGCTATGTCCTTAAATGACCAGCAGTTTATGCGCTATAGCCGGCACTTGCTGATGGATGATATTGGCGAGGCCGGGCAGGAAAAGTTGCTCAATGCCCATGTATTAATAGTGGGCATGGGTGGCCTAGGCTGTCCGGTGAGTCTCTATCTGGCGGCGGCTGGTATTGGTCAGCTGTCGATCTGCGATGGAGATACTGTCGATCAGAGTAATCTGCAGCGGCAGGTGCTCTATACCAGCGATGACTGTGGTAAGCCCAAGGTTGAATGCGCGCGGCAGCGGCTGAATAAGTTGAATCCCGAGGTGCAGATTAGTGTCTACGCTGAAGAAGTGGCCGAGGAGATACTGGCAGTGGACTATAGTTTGGTGGTGGACTGCACTGACAATCTGGCCGCGCGGCAGCAGTTAAATGCCCATTGTTATCAGCGCAAAATTCCTTTGGTCAGTGCCTCGGCCCTAGGCTGGGAGGGGCAGTTGATGGCATTTGATTTTGGTCATAACGCCAGCTTGTGCCTTAACTGTATTATTGATCAAGATTCTGCGGAGCCGATGATGAACTGCGGTAATGCCGGTGTGGTTGGACCTGTGTTAGGCGCCATGGGTAGTTTGCAGGCGACTACTGTGATCAGGGTATTGCTTGGGTATTTTCAACAGCATGGTCAGGTTCAGCGCTATGATGGCAAGGCTGGACAGTGGATGGTGCTCAGGGCCCGAGCAGATGAAGGATGTGCAGTCTGTGGATCAAAAAGTACTCAAACAAAACACCAAAACCAGGAGTAGTAACCAGTGGCTCATGACGCAACAGCCCCAAGACGTTTTGTCAAAATCGCGGTATTAACCGTTTCCGATACTCGCATTCTGGACACCGACACCAGTGGTGCCTACCTGCAGCAGGCGCTCGTGGAAGAGGGCCATCAGCTGGCTGATCGCAAGTTGGTGATTGATGATGTGTATCAGATGCGCGCCATTGTCTCGGCCTGGATTGCGGACCCGGAGGTGGAGGTTGTTCTTACCACTGGCGGCACCGGCTTTACTGGTCGCGACAGCACGCCGGAGGCCCTGTCTCCATTATTTGATAAACATATTGAAGGCTTTGGCGAGCTGTTTCGGCAGCTCTCCTATGATGAGATAGGCACCTCTACGGTGCAGTCTCGCTGTTTGGCGGGGCTATCTAATAACACTGCTATCTTCTGCGTACCTGGCTCCACCGGAGCCTGCAAAACCGCCTGGAATGGCATTATTCGCCAGCAGCTGGACAGCACTTTTCAGCCCTGTAATTTTGTTCAACATGTAAGAAGAAAATCTCTCTGATGCTAACGGTTGCCAATGCTGTAGAAAAACTGATCGCCAAAGCTCGTCCGCTGGCCAATGACCGCCGTCGCGCTGGCCTTGAGTCCGTGCCTGTAACTGAGGCCCTGGGGCGAGTACTGGCCGCTGATCTGATCTCGACCATTGATGTGCCTCCGGCTGCCAACAGTGCAATGGATGGCTATGCGTACTGTGGGGCTGATGCCGAGGCTAATAATTTTGTGCTTCCTCTGGGGCAGCGCATTCCGGCGGGCACAGCGCCTGCGTCATTAATGGTCTCAACGGCGGCGCGGATTTTTACTGGTGGAGAGATTCCTGCTGGTGCCGACCGGGTGGCAATTCAAGAAAACTGCAAAGAAGTGGATGGCTCTGTAACCCTGGATAAAAAAGCTGTTGCCGGGGCCAATATCCGTGCTCAGGGGCAGGATATCCAGGCTGGCGAGGTGATTTTAAAGGCTGGTACCAAATTGCGGGCTCAGGAGTTGGGGTTGTTATCTTCAGTGGGGGTTCCCTCGGTCAATGTTTTTAAGCCCCTCAAGGTGGCCATATTTTCTACCGGCGATGAGCTGGTTGAACCAGGCACGCCCCTGCAGCCGGGACAAATTTATAATTCCAATCGAGCGACGTTAATTGGGCTTATTGAGTCTCTGGGCATGATTCCTGTGGATCTTGGTGTGGTGCCTGATCGCCAGGAGGCGACCCAGCATGTGCTGAAAAAAGCGACCCTGCGGGGTGATGTGATTATCAGCGCCGGCGGTGTCTCTGTGGGTGAAGAGGACTATGTTAAGAAGGCTATAGATCAGTTGGGCACCATGGAGTTTTGGAAGGTGGCGATTAAGCCCGGCAAACCTCTGGCCTTTGGCTATGTGGATAAAACTCCCTTTATTGGACTGCCAGGCAACCCAGCTTCTGTATTTACGACCTTTATGATTCTTGCACGGCCATTTTTGCTGGCCTGTCAGTGCAGCCCCGTGACCATGCCCCAGCGACTTAAAACTGTTGCTCAGTTTTCTAAGGCTGGGGAAGAGCGTGAGGTCTACTTGCGCGGCCGTCTGGTGGATGAGGGTGTGGAGATTTACCATAACCAGAGTAGCGGGGTGCTTTCATCTGCCTGTTGGGGAGATGTCTTTGTGGTGCAAAAAAGTGGCGAATCCATAGAGCAGGGCGATATGGTTGATGTGTTACCCTATGCCCTGTAGCCACCTGCGCGGACTGAGATTAGTTTGAATTCCAATCATTTTTCAACGCCTTCGTTAACTGACTCCTTTGGCCGTGAGGTGAACTACCTGCGCCTGTCCGTTACCGATCGCTGCAATCTGCGCTGTACTTACTGCATGGCCGAGGATATGACTTTTCTGCCCAAGCAACAGATTCTGTCTCTGGAGGAACTGCGGGATACAGCAACAGCCTTTGTTGAGCTTGGGGTGCGCAAGATTCGCCTGACCGGAGGTGAGCCTCTTATCAGGCGCGATATATTAAAGCTAGTGGGTTCACTGGCCAGCCTGCCGGGATTGGATGAACTTACCATGACCAGCAATGGGGTTATGCTGCCGAAGATGGCACAGCCCCTAAAAGATGCTGGTCTGTCGCGGATTAATATCAGTATCGATAGCCTTAAGCCTGAGCGGTTTAAAGCGCTGACCAGGGTGGGTGATCTGGATGAGGTGCTGGCTGGTATCAGGGCAGCTGGTGCGGCTGACTTTAAACGCGTCAAACTCAATGCGGTTATTCTGGCAGGCTTTAACGATGATGAGGTGCTGGATCTGGCGCGCTTTGCGGTGGATAACCAGATGGATATTTCCTTTATTGAGGAGATGCCGCTGGGGGAAATATCCTCCCATAACCGCGCCAATACCAAGGTTAGCAGTGAGCAGATTCGCCAGCAGCTGGAGACTGAATTTAAGCTCAGGGACAGCGCCGAGACCACTGGCGGACCATCCCGTTATGCCAGAGTTGCCAACAGTGATTGCAAAATTGGTTTTATCTCACCCATGTCAAATAACTTCTGCAGCAGCTGCAACCGTGTGCGACTTACCGCTGAAGGGCGTTTGTTGCTCTGTCTGGGCAATGAACACAGCCTTGATCTGCGGGAGATTCTGCGCAGCTACCCCGGGGACAGTGAACGCCTGAAAACCAGTATTGTGCGAGCCATGGCGAATAAGCCCGAGCGGCATTATTTTGATGCAGAGCAAACCGATATTGTGCGCTTTATGAATATGACCGGGGGCTAAGCCTGGTGACCGAAATGTTTGTTCTTGCCTATGACTACTGGTTGCTGCTGGCTATTCTGGCTATGGCGGTACTCTATTCTTCGGTAGGCCATGGCGGTGCTTCTGGCTATTTGGCGGCCATGGCGCTTTGGGGGCTGGCCCCTGAAACCATGCGTCCGGCGGCACTGGCAATGAATATTGTAGTGACCTGCTGGTTGCTGTATCGCTTTAAACCCTACCAACTAATGCCCCATAAATTATTTTGGCCGCTGGTACTGGTCTCTGCGCCGATGGCCTTTGTTGGCGGCATGATCAGCATTGATGCCGCAGCCTATCGTTTGCTGGTGGGCGGGCTATTGTTGGTGGCGGCAGTGCGTATGCTGATGGTAACCAGAGCCGCAGAGGAAATTAAACAGCCGACGGTGAATATTATCTTGTTGCTGGGTGCTGTGCTGGGACTTGCCTCTGGCCTCACTGGCATCGGCGGCGGTATATTTTTAAGTCCGATACTGCTTATTTTTGGGTGGTGTTCTATGCGCCAGAGTGCGGCAGTGGCCGCTGGTTTTATTCTGCTTAATTCTGTTGCCGGGCTGGCGGGTTACCTGGTGAGTGATCAGCCCTGGCCTATGGGAACAGGCTGGCTGTTGATCGCTGCATTTACTGGCTGCCTGTTGGGTGCAGAGCTGGCATCCCACCGAGCTTCATCTCTGACATTGCAAAAGCTGTTGGCGCTGGTGCTGATTATTGCCTCATTAAAAATGGTTTATACCGCGCTGGCGTACCCTTGATTAAGGCTATTTTAGGCTTTTACTAGTACTGGAGTATGTTATTCTTCTGTGAAGTATAACTATTGAACTCGAGCCACTTCGCCAAGCAATGAATTCAATTATCAGTAATCAGGTGGCGTCGCCTTTTAGTAAGGGCCGTCAACACCAGCTTAAATTTCAGTCGATTTTGTCTGAGGCTGCACAGCTATTTAATTGGCAGGGGTCCCGGGCGACTACTCTTGCCGATATTGCAGGCAGCATGCAGCTGACTAAAACCTGCGTCTATTATTACGTCAAAACCAAAGAAGACCTTATCTATCAATGCTATGTCTCCAGCTGTGATATGTGGATGAATCGTGTGCAGCAGGCCAATCAACTGCCGGGCAATGGTGTAGAGAAAATCGTCTCAATGGTGAAAGGGCATTTTTACCAGTATGTAGAGACATTGCAGGGCACCAGCCCCCATTTCGCGATGCTGACAGAGGTGTCTACTCTGGATAAGCAGCATGCCGATGATATCAAGCAGCGCTGGGCCGAGGTCTTTGCTGTCTGCCAGCAGATGGTGGAGCAGGGTATTGATGAGGGGTTGATTGAGGACCTGGATCCAGTGGTTATTGTTTCTGGTATTTTTTCAATTTTGCAATGGTTCCCGGTATGGCTCAATCGCTCCCATGCGGCAAACCCTGAACCGGTTATCGATGGGGTGCTGGATATTATGGTCAATGGCCTGTCTGCTCAGAGGCATCAGTTTGAGGCTATCCGGTTTCCCCAGCTTAGTCATCTATCTCTGGACAGCTTTGATCGGGACTTTCAGAACCTGCTTAAGCGGGAAGCTTTCTATCGGGTTGGGTCGATTTATTTCAATCAGAAAGGTTACAAAGGCACCTCTCTTGACGAGATTGCCAGTTCTCTGGATGTGACCAAAGGTGCTTTTTATTATCATATAAAAAATAAAGAGGAGCTGTTATACCAGTGTTTTAATCGCACCCTTGATGTTGAGGGTGCGCTGCTGGGTAATGCCGGTTCAGTGCAGGGTACTGGTCTGAAAAAAGTCGAACTGTCCCTGCGCTATCTGTTTAATGTGCAGTTCAGTGAGCAGGGGCCATTGATTCGTTATCGCGCCCTGCCATCATTGGATGAAGAACACCGTAAAGATATTTTAAAAGCGACCAAGGCAAACAGTAAGATTCTTGGTACCTATATCGCCCAGGGTTTTGACGATAGCTCTCTGCGCAAAATTGATGTGGATATTGCCCAGAACGTTCTCTCTGGTGCGGTTGAGGCGAGCCCGGATCTGGCCGAATGGATGGACGATATTGAAGCACCTGAATTATCCGCAGCCTACTTTCATCTGTTTATCAATGGCCTGTCGCGGCGGTAATAAAAACTACAATAATAAGAGTGAGCTATGCACAGTTTTTTATTTAATACAGTTTCAGATGTGCTGTCCGGTCCCGGTACCTCTGGACAGTTGGGAGAAATGGCTGCGGCCATGGGTATCGAGCGGCTGTTTGTGGTCACCGATCCGGGGATTATTCAATTTGGTCTTTTGCAACAGGCAGTCGAGAGCCTTGAGGCAAATAATATTGCCCTGCATATCTACTCCGATATTGTTGCCGACCCGCCTGAATCTGTTGTTATGAACGCGATGCATGCGGCCCAGGACTTTGGCTGTGATGGGGTGATTGGTTTTGGTGGCGGCAGCTCTATGGATGTGGCCAAGCTGCTAGCTGTGCTGATTAAAGGCGAGCAACAGCTGGCAGATATTTATGGTGTCGACCAGATTATTGGTGGCCGCCTGCCATTGATTCAGGTGCCCACTACAGCGGGCACTGGTTCGGAAGCCACTATGGTGTCAATTATTACCACCGGTGAAACTACCAAAGCTGGAGTGGTCAGCCGCACATTGTTGGCGGATAAAATTATTCTTGATGCTGCTCTGACCACTGGTCTGCCTCCAGCAGTTACAGCGGCCACTGGTATTGATGCAATGGTCCATGCCATTGAAGCTTTTACCAGCAAACGTTTAAAGAACCCATTGTCAGATATGCTTGCCCGCGAGGCCTTGAGGCTGATGGCGGGTAATATTGAAACCGCGGTTAAGCAGGGCGATAACCTGGAGGCGCGCAGTGCCATGCTGCTGGGTGCCATGCTCGCGGGTCAGGCTTTTGCCAATGCGCCGGTTGCCGCTGTGCATGGGTTGGCCTATCCATTGGGGGGTAATTATCATATTCCCCACGGACTGAGTAATTCTCTGGTGCTGCCCCATGTGTTGCGGTTTAACGCCTCTGAGGCTGCGGATCTCTATGCCCAGCTTGCGCCGATTATTTTGCCCGGGCAGCAGTTGCCGGACGACCCCATTGCTGTAACCCAGATACTGGCCGATTACTTTTTGGCTCTGGCTGAAGACCTTGGGTTGCAGACAACTTTACGGCAGATGAATATCCCCGAAGCGGATTTATCCATGCTTGCCCAAGAGGCCATGTTGCAGCAGCGGCTACTGATCAATAACCCCCGTGAGCTGACGCTGGACGATGCGCTGGCCATTTATCGACAGGCATTTTAATGATGAACCATGCAGATAAGCGCTCTGGCTATAGATACTTTGCGGATATCACCAGTCGCTGGATGGATAATGATATTTATGGCCATGTTAATAATGTGGTCTATTACAGTTACTTTGATTCTGTGGCTAACCAATACCTGATTGATAAGGGCGGGCTGGATATTCACAGTGCCAATGTTATTGGTTTTGTGGTGGCGTCGAGCTGTGAATATAAATCTCCGGTGGCCTATCCGGATTTGCTCGAAGCCGGATTTAGGGTAAACCGGTTGGGTAATAGTTCAGTGGAATATGGTATTGGTATTTTTAAGAAGGGGGCTCAGGCAGCCTCTGCCCATGGTACTTTTACCCATGTTTTTGTTGATCGTGAGACGGATAAATCAGTGCCGATTCCGCAGCAGATAAGAGCGGCTCTGGAAGCGGTTTCTGTAGCTATTTAATTCAAGACAGAAATAATAAATTAAAAATCTGGAATATTTATGGATATTAACAATCAAATCGTGGTTGTGACTGGTGGTGCTAATGGCATTGGTCGTGCACTCTGTGAAAAGTTTGCCGCAGCTGGTGCCAGAGTCGCAGTGGTGGATTTGGATATGGACTCTGCCACTAGAGTGGCTGCGGAGATAGATGGTATCGCCCTGGCCGCTGATGTTGGTGTCGAGGCGGATATTCAGTCTCTGGTAAAAGCCACCGAAGAGCAGCTTGGGCCGATTGATATTTTTGTTTCCAATGCAGGTGTTTCATACAGCGATGCCCCGGGTTGGATGGCAGCCTCTGCTGCCAATGAACATTGGATGAGCAGCTGGAATATCAATGTTATGGCCCATGTGTTTGCCGCTCGCGCTGTGGTGCCGAGCATGATTAAGCGCGGCGGTGGCTATCTGGTTAATGTTGCCTCTGGTGCCTCTCTGTTGTGTCAGATCGGTGATGCGGCCTATTCAACGACCAAGACTGCGGCGGTTGGTTTTGCTGAGTCGCTGGCGATAACCCATGGCGATCACAACATTAAAGTCTCTGTGGTTTGCCCGCTGTATGTGGCTACTGCCATGACGGAAGGAGGCCGGGGTGTGAGTGGTCAGGATAGAGTAATGACCGCAGATGAGGCTGCAGATGCGGTGTTTGCGGGAATGGAAGCCGAGACCTTTATGATTCTGCCCCATGCCGAATTGGCGACCTATGCGGAGCGCAAGAATGCTGATTATGATCGCTGGTTGAAGGGGATGCGTCGTATGCGTCAGGGTTTGCTGGAGCAACATCCTGATTATGCTTACAAGGTGTAAGTGATTTTTAGTATGGGTTATTTCGCTGCAATTTTTGGTCTGCTGATGGGTTTATCCTGGCAGGCTAGCGGCATTGATTATGATTCCTATGATGAAGATGTAGCGGCGTTGTTGTGGGAATATCAGAATGAAGCTGAGGAGGAGTCTTCCCAGGCTGAGGGCTCTTTGTCCGCTGAGGGCTCTTTATCCGCTGAGGGGTCTTTATCGGCTGAGGGCTCTTTATCGGCTGAGGGCTCTTTATCGGCTGAGGGCTCTTTAT